>Ga0207073_1031_pt1 | contig 34448 bp, 38 predicted proteins | sample Alteio_BWMinHeat_65_FD_153575 | JGI IMG/M metagenome (GOLD analysis project Ga0207073, IMG submission 153575) | Enriched cells from forest soil in Barre Woods Harvard Forest LTER site, Petersham, Massachusetts, United States -... | ecosystem: Environmental > Terrestrial > Soil > Temperate forest >...
CATTTCAGGTAAACCCATATACATTGAGAGAGACTGGGCCTGATACTGATACCTTTGAGGTAAATGTCAAGATACCAAAATCTGTTGGTGGATTTCCAATCGAAATGGGCTCTACACTAGAATTTAGATTCAATGACCCCTCTCTACCGTCTAGCGTATTTGTAACTGTAGGAGGGGGATCTTATAGCACACCCAGTTCCGGTTCTGGCTCTAGTACACCGCACATGGTTCCACCCACTCTGATTTTTTATGCAGCCAATTCTGTTGGGACAAGCGTCAACTATGTGAACTCTACACTACTATCGAGCCTAAATGGGCCAGTATGTAGTCCTCAGTCTGGCTCTTTTTTCATGATGGGAACTACCACGGTAACTTGTGCAGCTAAAGACCAAAATGGAAATTCTATAGTAAAGACATTTGTAGTTGATGTACTTGCATCTCAAAACCACATCCCATCATGGACGAAAAAGACAGTAGGCGCTTGGTGCAATGGGGATATTCCTGACAGCCAACTATATGCTAGTATGAAATATCTTGTTTCAAATGGTATGATGTTAGTACAAGGTGATTCTGTTGGCCAGACTCTAGACAAGTCTACATTATGTCTCTGGGCAGGTGGAAAAGTATCTGACCAAGATGCAGCAAAATCACTTTACATATTATCTAGATAGAATTTAATTCAAGTAGAGTTGAAACATAATTTATGAAAGCCACTTTTGGTGCAGGGTGTTTTTGGTGCATAGAACATATTTTTAGAAAAAATGGGATAACATCAACAAATGTTGGTTACATGGGTGGAAAGACAAAAAATCCTACCTATGAGGATGTCTGTACTGATATGACTGGACATGCTGAAGTTGTGCAAGTAGAGTATGATCCAACAAAAATCTCATACGGAGAAATTTTAGATATATTTTGGAGTAACCATGATCCTACAACACTGAATCGACAAGGACCTGATGTTGGAACACAGTATAGGTCATCTGTTTTCTATCATACTCCGGACCAAGAAAAAGAGGCAAGAGAGTCAAAAGAAAATATTGAGAAATCTGGAAAATATGGAAAAAAAATTGTAACTGAGATTGTACCTGCAGCAGAGTTTTACAAGGCAGAAGATTATCACCAGCAATATTATGAAAAGTGCGGAATTGTCTAGTCTTGCTTTTCATGACTATATTTTATAAAATCTGTAAAAGGCAGATCTGTTTTATATCAGGCAATGGAATGTCACAATAATTGAATTTCAAACGACTTGGCAGACTAGTACTTTTCTTTGGTCTGATAGGTTTGGGTGCATTTATTTTTCTGAATCTTGATCTTGCACATCGAAAAAGAGAGATGTATCTACTGTTTGCCTTGTCTATCATTTCTTTCATATCTGGCTGGGTTGGCTTGTTTCGTTACTCTAGGTTCTGGAACATGCTAGAATAATTACTGAAAATCTGTGAATTTTTAGAAATATTTTACATAAATAATATATTGATATATTTCTAGTACAAATTCTTAAATAATTTGAAATTATAATATACATGTGATCGTAGAGTCACTACAGATGGCTTGACGATGCGTGGTCCCGCAGGAATCTTTCTCGAATTCACGCAATGGCGTTAATTCCAAAGGAGGTAATCTCCAAGCATCCTGCACTAGAGGACCACGCCCTATGTTTTACTTTTCTTGGGCCAGATGTTTTTCTGGAATAAAATTATTGCAATAACGATACCTCCAGCACCCGCAAGCCCTGCTATTACCAAATACGTAAACAGACTCATGTAGAAATTAAGCACACCCATGTTGAATGTGTATGATAGCATTCCGCCATTTTTGAAATCAACCAGATCAACTCTGATTACATGATTGCCTGGCTCTTTGAATATGTAATCCACATCCCACTTTCCAGCATCATGGTCTGAAGGGGAAAATGAGCTTACCATGTTGTCATTATAATAAATCTGAGCACCCATCCTAAAATTGTCAACAGGTTTTTCGTTCTGGTCCAAAACTATGAAATGCACTGTTGTGACCTTTCCGACCTCTGGAACTGGAGGTGTGGTTTCAACTTTGACTTCATAGTCTCCAATTCTTGCCGAGTCTGTGCTAAAAGGAGGGTGAACTATCTCGTATACTCCAAGCCCTACAAAGAAACTCAGATAGATTGGCAAAAGAAGATAGAATCGCTTCTTCATGAATTGACTAGGATGTTTTGATATATTACATTGCCTCTCTTTGTCCAATTGGAAAACTAGCCAAGTCTATGGCTGGATTCGTATCTGACTTAGAGAGACTAATAATACAGATACTGTCAATTGAATCTTAGGTCAAATTGATATCAAAAAAAACTCTAGTTGTAATTTTTGTCGCGGCAATAATTGTACTTGTCTACATTGATCAAAGTTTTAGAAATGGGGAATTGTCTTTGAATATGACATCTGGAAAAGAAAATCAATACGTCAAGGAATATTCATTGCCTGCTGATTCTGCTCCAAATGGTCTGGTTGTAGATGATGCTGGATTGGTTTGGGTGTCATCAAAGCATGCCACGCTTTATTCTGTTGACCCTACAAATGGGATGGTGAAAAATTATGAGATCAAAAATGGAGCGGCATCACTTGAAAACGCAAGTGTCAACTCTACCACTGTTTGGGCTATTGTGCAAGACAATGATGGTAAAATCTGGCTTGCTTCGCTTGGAACTACATCAATTTGGAGGTTTGACCCCTCAAGTGGTACATTTGACTCGTACCTATCTGAGACTGGCGCTCCATTTCAGATGAAAGCAACCAAAAATGGTGAAATCTGGTTTACTACTCTACGTGGAGATACTCTGGGCGTTATAGAAAAATCAGAAAAGAGTAGTTACAAGATATCTGCTTTTGATGTTGGCGCTCATACAAACCCTGCTGGCGTATTTTTACAAAATGATTTTGTATGGATAGCCAATGTGGGCTCTCAAAATATTTTAGAGTATAAAATCAATCAAGAAAATAGCACTGTAAAAGACATTTCATTAATTCAAAGTATTCCTAAAGATAATGCTACATTATTTTCTGCTCCTACTGATCTATTGCTAAACAATAACATTTTGTGGTTAACTGAACATGGAACAAGCTTTCTTACTAGTTATGATATTGGAGATGGAAAAGTTATAAGATATCCTACATCTCAAAATGGTTTTCATACCACCACACTTCCTTTTTGGATTCGCGGAGTACAAGATCCAAAAGTTTTATGGTTCAATGAACACCAAGGAAATAAAATTGGGCGCTTTGATTTATCCAATAAAACATTGATAGAGTATTCAATTCCATCACTACCAAAAGATGGTTATCTCACTTATCCGCTAAACCTTTCTCAAGACCCACATGATGAAAAAATTCTCTGGTTCTCTGAGTGGAATACTGATAAAGTTGGAATGATAAACGGACATGCTATAATTCCATTTGAAATAAATCTCAACACAACCCAAATCACACTAGGTCATGGAAAGACTGGTATTGTTGACTTGGAAATAAAAGGTGACGCGCATTCGTCTGGCAAACTCTACCTGAATGCTTCAAGCTCAATTACTCCAACTGCTGAACTTGGAAATTTAACAGTAAGCTTCTCTTCTAATGTAGTAGATGCATCACGTGACAATACGGTCAAATTGCTTATTGACGGTGACAAGGTGTCGCCTGGAAATTACACTGTTGGAATTAGTGCATCTGATGGGTATGCAACAAAAACAAAGTTTCTTGATTTATCTGTTCAAAACAAGTAGTTTTGTGCCTATTATTTTTCAAAAAACTGGCTAGTAACTATGTGTTTTTCTAGTGCATAATTTTTAATTTCAGAGAATCGGAATTCCTCTATGACAAAATGGATGTAATCTTCTTTGTATTGGGGTAATTCCTTTGTCTTTTTTGTAGCCTTGTCTTCATAATACTCCATATCTGGGCCTCTTCCAAGCAAGTTCTGACACATGTCTCTTAACTGTTCGATGTTGAATTTATCTAAAAGAAAATACTTGCTTGAAAGTTCTTTGTAAAATATCTTGTCTGCATTTTCCATCTCATTTTTTATTTTTGAGATCTCAGAACTTCTATGTTCATCATCACCTGATTTTCCATGGGGATTATCTGAACGCATTTGATATTGAAAGGTTTTTTGCCAAAATATATACCATGAAATTTTCATGAGACATATTTTATCATCTCTCATGTCTGATTTGATTATCTTGATATGATTTGAAAACAGATGATTACTTGCAATAGTCTAGCATGGCGCCATCCTGACTTGTATTCTGACAGACTTGTTTGATGACGGTGCTTGTGAGAAACTCTTGCGTGTATCTATGAAAGACTGGCATCTTTGAATTAGATCTATGACATGTCTCCAACAATATCTCCATTTCATACTCTGTCTATGCAAACACATGATCTAATCTCACAATTAAAAAAGTATGCTAGATATGATCACGTATTTGTTATTCATTATATTCATTGTAGATCAAGTTTGTAGAAACCATGTTGTTGTCTTGATAACTCTGAACCTGATTGGGAAATTATCTAGATGTAAAATTCACGATCAATTCTTAGATCGAGTTTTCAAACTATACTGTAAGATCTTTTACCTTTCCAGTCACGGTAGTTATGTAATTGGTTATATATGGTACCGATTTATAACCTATTTAAATGCCGCAAACAAAACCGATTGTCGACATCGTAAATGTGGTTGCCTCTGCTTCAGTAGACCAAAAAATTGATCTCGTAGCAATTACAAAAGAATTCCCGGACGTTGAATATCATCCTGAACAATTCCCAGGTCTGGTTTTTAGATTAAAGTCTCCAAAAACTGCAACATTGATCTTCAGCTCAGGTAAAATGGTTTGTACTGGCTCAAAGTCAGAAGAAGCAGCAGTAAATGCTGTGAACACCGTAGTACAAAGACTCCGAAAAGGCAAGATAAAAATAAAAAAGAATCCAGAAATTACAATTCAAAACATCGTAGCTTCTGTTAGTCTTGGTGGCAAGGTTCACTTGGAAAAAGCCGCACGCAGTCTTCCAAGAAGTATGTATGAACCGGAACAATTTCCAGGTTTGATACACAGAATGCTTGACCCACGTTCAGTGGTTCTCATCTTTGCCTCTGGAAAACTAGTATGTACTGGAACAAAGAAAGAAGCCGAAGTTTATCGTGCAGTCCACAATCTTCACACATTGTTAGAAGAAAAGAAACTGATGGAATACGAGTAATCGTAAAACCATTTTCTAAATTTTTATAATTGAATTATTGTGCTGAATCTTTTTTAACATCAATTTTTTTCTGTATCATGCTTCCACCAAATGATATTGCAAGATTGATTCCAAGTGCGATGACTGCAATGTATATTGGACCAAAAGTAGTTTTCAGTAGGGATGATGTCAATTGACCAAAACTGTTTGTAAACTCTACCATTAGTACTCCAGAAATTATTCCTGCAAGCAGGCCTATTATCAGAGGTGTTTTTCTTAGTGATTTTACATACAATCCACAAAATACTGCGGGCAAAATCTGTGCAATCAATATCCCTCCAAGCAACTGTAATGATATTGCATAAGTTGCAGGAACTGAAAACACAAACCCTAGAGCCACAAATTTGAAGACAGTTGATGCTGCCTTTGTTATTCTAATCTCTGACTTGTCTGAGAGATTTGGCTTTATTTCCTTGATGATGTTTCTAGTCAAAAGATTTGCCTGGGCCATTGCCATAATTGCTGCTGGTACTAGGCCTCCAACAAAGACTCCAAGCAGGGCAACTCCAGAGAACCAACTTGGAAGGGAATACAGGATAAGTGAAGGAACAACCAATATTCCACGTGAACTTTCGGGAAATCCCGACAAGAAATGCATTGCCCCTGGAACTGCATAGACCAGTATTCCCATTAGTGCAAGTATTGCAAGGCCAATTCCATAGAGGGGCAATAGTGCGGTACTACTACGAAGTTTTTGAGCACTCTGAGCACTCAAAACCCCGCTTATTGCATGCGGGTAAAGGTATAGCGCAAGTGCACTCCCTAGGATGAGTGTTGCATATGCTGGAACCAGATTCTCTGGTAGTGTGACATAGCTACTACTTGCTGCCTTGAACGCATTTCCAAATCCTCCTATGCTGATTGGTACTATTACTATGACAGCGATTACAGTTATCCATACAAGAATGTCCTTGAAGATTGCAGTAAGGGTTGCACCGCGTAATCCGCTTGTATATGTGAAAGCAGCTAGAATGACAAAAGCAACTAAAAGTGAAATTTCTTGAACTATCTGTGCATTTGCATATCCTGCAAGCATTACGGTGAGAACTGCTTGCATGCCAACTATCTGTAGTGCAATGTATGGTAACTCTGCAACAATTCCTGTAATTGCAATCATGATTGCAAGTGTTCTACTGCTAAACCTGTCCTTTACAAAATCTGATGCTGTGATGTACCCTTTTTCTTTTGCAAGTGTCCAAAGTCTAGGCATTGCAACAAGTGCTACAGCAAACGTTAGCATGACATATGGAATTGCAAAAAAGTATAGAGAACCTTTTGCAAAGACTCCTGAAGGAATTGCCACAAAACTATATGCGGTATACAAGTCTGCACCGATGAGGAAAAAAACTAGAGTTGTTCCAAGTTTTCTTCCTGCCAAAGACCACTCGTGTACATGGTTTAGATCACCTCTTCTCCAATATTTACCATAAAATCCCAATCCAATGAATACAATAAACAATGAAACAAATACAATAATTATGTCCGAGCTAATCATGCCTTTTTCTCCACTAGTTTAGAATATGCAAGATAAAATCCGGTACATGCTACAAGCCAAAACGTCTGGAACCAATAGAAAAATGGCATACCAAATAATTCAGGAGAATCTCTGTTGTAAATTGGTACTCCCAAGTTTACAATTGATGGTATCAAAATCAGCAAGGCAAGTATGACGTACCTTGTCTTAGAATGCATACTCATCTTGAACTAGGCGGTAAAAATATAAGCATTCAGAATTCTTCTAATACAACAATCGCTATATTGTACCGTGGAAGATGAGCCGTCTGAATCCTTTTGCAGTGATATTGCCAAAAAATATGATACTTCGCAATTGGAACGGCCTGTCTATGTAATCCAGGAACATCATGCCTCTAAACTGCACTGGGATCTTAGATTTGAAATGGATAACTTGCTTAAGAGCTGGGCCTTGCCAAAGGAACCACCTCAAAAAATTGGAGAAAGGCGTTTGGCAATATCTGTTGACGATCACCCAATTGAATATGCTATGTTTGAGGGACAAATTCCAGAGGGAAATTATGGTGCAGGCAAGGTCAAAACTTGGGACAAGGGAACTTTTGATATTCTAGAAAACAATGAGAAAAAAATTATAGTAAACATACATGGTGCTAGATTGCGTGGAAAATACTGTCTTGTACACTTTGAACCTGAAGAAAAGAACTGGCTGTTTTTTAAAATGAAATTTGATTCTAAGTAGGCTTTTCTTTTTTTCCTATTGCTATTAAAAACATGGTCTCCTTGTTTTCTGCATGAGGAGAAAAGAAATTGGTCACAATGTCATCATAAAATGTAAGCCCTGTTGCACCAAGTCCTAGTGCGTATGATGCAAGATACATCTTGCCTCCAGTTATTGCAGCATCAAGCTGGGCAACCCTATACCCACGATTTCCAAACTGCTTTAAAATTTTATCAAGGTCTATCATGAAAAAAATTGTGACACTTGCATCATATGGCAAATCTTGGTCTAGCCCTAAATTTCCTGATGCGTTTCTAAAGTTGCCTTTACGCAACTGCTCTAGGGCGTTTTTTTCTTTTACATAATAATATGAACCAGACTCTAATCCGTCTACTGCATTTGCAATTATGTAAATGTCTGACAGGAAATCATGGCTGACAAAATCTGCATCTATACCAGATGTAGTCTTGGAAAGTATGGTTGACAATTGTTCAAATGTTATTGATTCAAGTGAAAACTTTCTTGTAGAGCCTCTCTTGATTATTGTCTGCTCTAGTAATTCTTCAGACTTGATACTTTCTGCAAGCGGGATTAGTTTTGCGGACTCTTTGGGTTCTCTTGTAATTTGATGTCTCCATGACAAGACATCTGCTCTAGTTAAAAGACAAGACGATTCTTGCATGGCATTAATCTCTGGATATTCTATCTCATAGTCTGATGCAACTGTTTCTAGGTTGACCTCTGGCAGTGTGGTATCTGCTGGCACCTCTTGACTTGTAATGCCTAGTGGCAAAATTGCAATGGGTGCTTCCTCTTTGATGTCTAGTCCCAACATCTGACTAATCTGGAAATCTACAAAACCTGTAACAACCTTTGAGGGAATATTGTGGGCAGATGTAATGGCAAGTGTATTTGCAAGAATTGTCCCACAGTCCCAGAATGCATGTCTGTATTCACGTGATTGGTATTTTATGGAATTTCTTGAAAATACATCTGTGAAAATCAACATGATGGGGGACTGTTTTACAAACGCTTCATCTGCAGTTGAATCTATGACAAATTTTCTAAAATCTCCCAGCCGTATTGTATCTAGTTTCATGTGTTTTGGATCAAAATGATATACTCCTGCATCAAGTCCTGGAATATCAGAGCATACAATGTAAATTTCAATGTGGTACAATGCACCAGTACAAGATGCTGCACGAAAATCCACTTCTCCCAGAGGCTCTGGAAATTTTATTTTCTTTGTAATGCCTGATGAAAAATAAAGAATCCTGGTAAGAGTTGTAAGATCAGAAATTGTATCATTATCAACATTGCATCTGGTAGAAATTGCATCAAGTGCAGAAATACCTAATGAATTTTTGTCTAGTATGAGATTGACATTTGGTGTATTTTTGTAAATCTTGTAAGGTGTGGGTCTGTGGGAGGGATGAAATACATGAAATCTGTTGAGTAGCATTCCGTTTGGATGCTTGGTGCCGTTATGATAGTGCCATGTTGCATCAGTTTCATAATTTTTCACAGATACACTGTATAGAAATCTAGGTTGTAAAAGTATCTACATGATATCAAGCAGAAGATTTTTAGTGGTTGATTTTTTTTAAATAAACTGTAAATGATGGAAAATGAAGACTTGATGGTACAATTATCTCAGGAGAAAAATTTGGCATGTTCTATGGATATTGAAGAAAAATCGTATCAAATTCAGAGCGTGTCTATCGTCAAATCCACAATTCCTGTACGAAAACCAACCACTCGAGGAGGCGTGTACTTTACAGATGTCATGGCATACAAGATCAAGGCAGTTACCAAGGACCTGTCCATTACTGGAGAGATTCCAAAACTCATGCTTGGACCAAGCACAGATTTCAAACCCATCATAATCAAAACAAAATCAACAATTGGTGGTATTGAACACCAGGTTATTCTGACAACTCATCTTACAAATGCTGTTAACACAAAAGACCAGGTAGAACTAAATCTCATTGTTGACAAGGCTGACTTGAAATAATCATACTTGTGAATACTGTATTATATTGGCAATTTGTGGTAATTGTATGAAAATTCTGATTGCAATAATTTTGGGTTTGTCTATACTTGCAGGAGTTGGTTCTAGTTTTGCTCAAGTACAGACACCTGGCTTTACAAGCGCTGTAAACATTAGCCAAGTTTCTGCAGATTCTGAATTGCCACATGTACTGGTATCAAGTGATGGCGTTTTTGCAATATGGACTCAATCAAGTCTTGGCAGGTCTGATGTCTTTTTTTCAAAAAGCACAGATGGTGGAAATACGTTTGCCAATCCAATTAATTTATCAGGTGCAACAAATGGCCAATCAAGCTATCCACAATTTGTAGAAAATAACAATCACATCTATGTAATATGGCAATCATCCCTTTCTGGCACTTCAACCATATTGACAACAAAAAGTCTAGACGGTGGTACTAGTTTTGAAAAACCAGTCACAATAAGTGATGCATCACAACTTTCTGCATTCCCGCAAATTGCACTCTCTGGGAACCATGTGTACTCATCATGGATTGAAAAATCAACTGACAATTCCACTAATATCATATTTACAAAAAGTGATGACCAAGGAGGTACATTTGGTGCACCGCTACATGTAACTCACAACATTGGAAATTCTGGGATTCCAAAATTGTCTGCAAATGGAAATCAAGTCTATCTTACATGGGAAGATAACAGCAAAGGTGACTATGAGGTGTTTTTAAGCAAGAGCAGTGATTCTGGCGCATCATTTCATGTCCCAGTTGACATAAGCACAACTACAGGACAGTCTGGAACACCAGAGGTTGTAGTATCTGGAAATAATCTGTATGCCGTATGGATGGATAACACCTCTGGAAATTATGATATATTTTTCACAAAAAGCACTGATGGTGGAAATACATTTGCAAAACCTATTGACATTAGCAATCTAAAAGGCGACTCGGGATATCCACAGTTTACCGTATGGAAAAATAATGTCTATGTGACATGGACCCAGACAATGACTGGCATAAACTATGATGTCTATTTTGCAAAAAGCACTGACAATGGAGACACTTTTGACAAACCCGTAAACCTGAGTAACAACTTTGGTCCATCTGGATGGCCGAAAATTGCATCTGACGGAAATATCTATGTAAGTTGGGTTGATAGTAGTCCTGGAAAATTTGATGTTTTGATTACAAAAAGTACTGACGGTGGTGCAACATTTGAAAATGCCACAAACCTGAGCAATTCCAAAAAAGAATCATATGAAAATGATATGGTCGCATTAGGAAATGTTGTATACATGACATGGCAAGAGGGTCAAAGTGGAAATCATACAATTGTATTTTCAAAGAGTACAACATTTGTCCCAGAGTTTGGTCCGTTTGCATCACTTGCTCTTCTGATATCAATTGCTGCAATAATTGGTATGTCGTTACGATTTAATCTAAACTTAAAACCTAGATTCTAAAATTTCAACTGTGTCTTTGTATGATGAATACTCCAACAATTCCAATGATGGAAATCTCAGTTACAAACGACCCGAACTCTGGTATCTTTTGTATGGATATGTCCGGGATTACTGTCATGGTTCCAGCACCATAATTTACAACATAAATGGTGTTTGTGATGTTGTTTACGGCAATCCATGAGGGACTATTGCCTAGAGGTATGGTGTAGACAACTTTGTCATCATTCCCATCTATTACAGATATGGTTCCAGCACCGGAATTTGCAACATAGATCTTGTCTGTTTTTGGATTCACTCCGATGCCGACAGGTCCGGTCCCGACTGTTATTGTTTTTATAATTTCATCGGTGGTGCTGTCTATTGTAGAGATTGACCCATCTAGATAATTACTAATGTAGACTTTGTTATTAATGGGATCTATGCCAACCCCTTGAGGATTTATTCCAACTTTTATAATTTTTATTACTTTGTCTATTGTTCCATTTATTATAGAAACAGAATTGTCCTTATCGTTTGCAACATAAATTTTATTGTTTTTGATGTTTACTCCAACATCAAGAGGTTCACTTTCAGATTCTGTCATGTTTGGTATTGTTATAGTTTTTAGCACTTCATCTATAGTTGAATTTATTACAGATATGGTTCCAGCACCGGAATTTGCAACATAGATCTTGTCTGTTTTTGGATTCACTCCGATGCCGACAGGTCCGGTCCCGACTGTTATAATTTTTATCACTTTGTTGGTGGTGCCGTTTATCACTTTGACGGTATTCCCTGTACCGCCTATTCCATACATAGTTGTATAGATCTTATTTTTCTCTAAGTCTATTGCTATTCCTTCTGGAAAACCTGTTACATTTACTGTGGTAATTACATTATTGTCTGTGCTATTTAGTATCCATACTTGGTTTTCTTGTTCTGTAGTCACGTAGACTTTGTTGGTTATGCTGTTCACTACGACACTGTACGGATTTCCTCCTACATGTAGGGATCCGAATTCTGGAAAGGCATCGGAAGACTGGGCATTATTCATATAACAAAAAATTACTATACCACATATCAGATAATGAAAAGTTCTTTGTTTGCAAATAAATTTGTAGAACATAAGACAATAACACCTATCTTTGAAATTATTTCGTTTTCTATTATAAGATATGGGTATGTATGATGTTGTATCTCCTCGTACTGAATTTTTTTAAGAAAGATTCTGATATTTTATTTTAACAGAAATATGATGACACCGAAAATTATTTTTTATCTCTTGAGAACTTTTGGAATTTCAGTTTTTCTAATGTAATGTTTATTGCAGTTAATTTGATGATATTTGTGTAAGTTAATGTTGTATACGAAGCATTAAATAGATAGAAGGAGGATTATTGCGATGATTAAATTCTCAATGTGCTCCCAAATTACATCTGTTGTACATTTTGAGAATAATTTGATACTAGATCAACAAGGATTTCTGATTGAATAATAATGCATATGTGAAAAAAGCAGGCGGACTGTCTGTTATAGTTCTACTTTTATTTGGAGTATGGTGTACCGGACCTGTAAATTTTACGGGAAATTACGCTTTTGGACAAGTTGCATCGTCTAGCAAACCTGTACAAACTAGTACGACAACAACCTCCACTCAATCAAATCTACCTAATATCACAATAGATACGAGCGCTACACCTATGCAAAAAGAAATCAAGGATTCGCTTGCAAATCTAATCAAGACAGGGAAATCCCACCCCAAGGCAACATATTCTGTTAATGTCACAAGAGTTGGTGATTTGGTTACAGTTATGGGAGTAACCACTTTAGACTATGCATCTCCAAGCGATGCCGGATTAACCAAATGGCCAAGTTTCATAATTAAAAAAGGTCCTAATTTACAAGGTACTGGTACAATCAAGGAAGGAAATTACACCAACTATGTTATTGAAAAGGCCCCACAAATTTTTGGACCTGGAAAAGCCATATTTGGGCATGAAGCAAGACGTACTATTATTGTAGAGACATTGCAAGCTCACACATCTCTTCAAACAACTGTTACACCTTTCCCAAAAATAGCACCACACCACTCTCCACTTGCAAAAAATGTACTCATGGGATTCTCAATTCCACCTCAAAATATTGATTGGACTATCGCAGCCACATCGCAATCCTGTACATATGTCGTCTTTTTTGGGAATACTTGTGTCACTTGGTATGATTTTAAAGCTGGATTCCAGCTTGCTTATGGTCTAGGTATGCGTTTACCTGCTACTGTTTCAATTACTGGGCCAAACTCCATGGTGGCATCTACAACCTCTACACTAAAAACAACTCTGACTCCAAAAAATTTCAATTCAGCTGATTATCAAGCCGTGGGAGTCCAGTCAAACGAGTTATACAATGGAGACGAATTTATTGCAAATGAAAATGTATTTTTAGGAATTACATTGAGTTCTTTTGGCCAGCCCCTTATCAATTGGGCAATTGCTTCTGATATTGACTTGGCATCTGATTGCGGCTGTCCTAATTTTATAACTCCCTTTGGCAAAGATACAAATGGAAATCAAAAAGTCTTCCCAATTCATCCAATAACATTGGATTCAACTCAAACCAATTTGAAACTCAACGTATATGGTGCAGATATAGGATTTGGCATACAACTACAACCTCTTCTTGGTTCTAATAAAATAACTGCAACCTGGACAACAGGTGGAAATTCTGTTCCTCATAGTGGTACAGTTACATATACTGATGATCCTACTACAACTCCATCTACTCTTGCACCAACAATATCTGTAACAAGTGGTCATGCTACAACTCCGGCGACTTTGTCCATTGATCAGTTTACATATTATTTTAATCAATTCCAAATTGCTATTAGTGCAAATGTTCAGTTTGGTGGAATCGTGTCATTTGTCCCGGCTACCAGCTACTATCCTCTCTATACCTTGAACTTGGGTAATACGGGATTGAAATTGGGGCAACATGCCGGTACCGCTGGAATAACTTATAACATTCCTGTCATTCCTGCATGTCCTATAGGATATGTGTATGATGCATCAAAACAAACTTGTGTATTGCATCAAAGTACTACATCCTCATCTACTGCAATGACACCACAACTGCTTGCACCCACTACACCTGACACACCACAATGTAAGCCCGGATTTACTTTGAATGCTTCAAAACAAATGTGTGTACCAAATCCGTCTACAACTAAATCATTATCTAGTATGCCAACAGCCACAACTACCTCTGTATCATCAAATCCATCCGCATTTGGTCAGATGGTTACATTTACAGCTACAGTTACTACCTCTTCTGGTTCTAGTACACCCACTGGAACTGTGCAATTTATGATTGATGGAATAGTCACGTTACCTGTTAAGATTTCTACAGGTCATGCAGTAATTTCCATTTCTACATTATCCGTAGGATCTCATGGTATAACTGCAACATATTCTGGTGACACAAATTATGGACCAAGTAAATCATCGTCTCTTACACAGACTGTCAATGAAGTCGCCACTGTTACAACTCAATCAGTATCTCCATCTAATGCATCTCCTAGTAAACCACAATGTGATACTGGATACTCTTATGATTCTTCAAAACAAACATGTGTACAAAATCCAACTGACTCCTCTAGTTCATCTTCTACCACGCTACAATGTCAACGTGGATACTCTTATGATACTTCAAAACAAATATGTGTAAAAAGCCCATAAAATTAATTCTTCAACAACTATTGTTTTTTTATTTCTAAAAGTTCAACAAGGCCGCACTTTGTATTTTTTGTATTAAGATCTACAAATGCAATACGGCGTTCATCAAAACCTTTAATGGGATTTACAAGAATGGTCGCACCTTTTCTTACAAATGACTCTAATTCTGATTCGATATTTTTTACCTCAAAACACAGGTGATGTATTCCGCCTCCAGATTTTGCAAACTCGCTGATTGCAGAGTCTGGGGAAGAAGGCTCTATTAATTCCAGGAATGGGTCGCCTACTTTTAAGAGGCAGATGTTGACTTTTTGGCTGCCGACCGGCATTATGGCACTAGTTGTCTCAAAGTTGAGATAGTTTTTGAGTTCACCCAAAGATTCCTGGATGCTGTTTACTACTATTCCAACATGGTGCAATTTCATGAGAACCATGGTTTTACTGACATCTAATAATCTAGCGAATCTCTGTTAATTTTATATTGATACAAAACTCATGTGGTATCATGCTAGAAAAACTAGTCAAGGACTCTAAGGCACTTGAGAAAGCCATTGCAGGAGAGGAACTTACCTATGACGACGGAATGGAACTAATGTCTTATGATAATCTCTACATGCTCGGTGCCGCAGCAGACTTGGTTAGACAAAAAAGTGTTGGACAACAAGTCACCTTTGCAGCATCATACTACATGAATTACACAAATGTTTGCGCGGCAAGTTGCCAAATGTGCGCATTTTATAGAAAGGGAACCGAATCTGATGCTTATACATTATCTGCAAAAGACATTGAGGGCCGTGTTGCAATAGCCAAGAACTTGGGTGCAACCGAAGTGCATATTGTCGGCGGTTTTCATCCTGAATTACCACTAGAGTACTATGAAGAAATGTTCAAGACAATAAAAAAAAGTCATCCTGAAATGCACATCAAGGCACTTACTGCAGCCGAAGTCTTTTTCATTGCACGATTAACAAAAAATTCTATTAAAGAAGTTTTGACTAGGCTAAAGACTGCTGGTCTTGATACAATGCCTGGCGGAGGTGCTGAATTATTTCATCCTGATGTTAGAAATAAAATAGTTCGTGGCAAGTGCTCTGGACAAGAATGGCTTGATACTATTGAACAAGCACACAATCTTGGAATTAAAAGCAATGTCACAATGTTATTTGGCCACATTGAAAAACCTGAACATATAGTTGATCACTTGGTAAAGATACGTGAAGTCCAAAAGAGGACCAAGGGATTTCTTACACTGATACCGTTGAAATTTAGTCTTGATAATACCGAACTTGAAAAGAAGGGACTGGTGACCTCTGAGAGTGCATCTACATATGATCTTAGGGTGACTGCAATATCACGACTGATGCTTGCAAACAGTCTTGATAACATTTCAGTATACTGGGTTGCACTTGGCAAAAAACTTGCACAGGTTGCACTCACATATGGTGGAAATGACTTGGTAGGTACTGCATTTTCTGAGGAGATTTATCGTGCAGCAGGCAAGGGAACAAACTCTTCCATAGTTGAGCTTGCAAATATGATAAAAGAAATTGGACGAGAGCCTGCTCAGCGAGATACGTTTTTCAACGTCTTGAAAAAATTCTAGATTTTCATATTGTAATTCCTCGTTGATGAGTTTAAACTCAAAAAATTTCTGATTAGAGGTATTATAAAAAATAAAAAGTGGTTTTAGGTAGATGTGATCTGAATCATTTCGCGCTTTGGATTATCTGATAGTGTGTCATTTCCAAGAGAATGGATGCTTGCATGTTGTGAATTTTTGTATTCTTTTATGACTGTGGATATTTTTTTAGCAAGTCTTATGGGGCTCATTGCGGCTTTGCTTGTGACAAGAACAATGTGGTCAAATACTGGAAATGAAAACATTGACAGGTTCTTTCTGTCTACGTGAACATAACCAATTTCGCCAAACTCTGTGTCAAAATCTCTTCCCATTGATATTGTCAATACGCATTGCATGAAAAACATCTCAATTTTCTGTTCAGTTACTTGGGACTTGATTTCATCACTGGTTTTTCTCTCTACTGCCCTTCCATGCTTGTTAATGACGCAGACTGATTGTATGTTGTCGTTTATGCCTAGTATGTTGTTACACAGTTCGTCAAATTCGAGGACTAGAGTACTATTCATCTTGACAAATGTTTGCGATGAAGTTGTTATAAAATTATTTGGAAGATTGTTCTATAGCATTGTTTGATCGCTAAAATCTGAACTATCTGGTACTTGATTCTTACATTTCTGCAGGCTTTTGTGTGACTGCTTTTCCTTCACCGCCCTTTTTTCTGCGTTTCAGGCCAATGCTTATGAGTAAAATGAAAAAGCCCAGTCCTCCCAAGAGTCCTGCAATATTGCTCAATCCTGCATTGACAACTTCTGCCTCATGTAGTGCGTTTATCTCGTCATCTGACATGTCTGCTTTTCCTGTTGGCACATTTTCATTTAGATATCCGTAAACTGAAAAACCTCCAACTAACATTGCAATGCCTAGTGCAAAGACGCGTTTGTCCATTGAACTAATTTCTGACGAGTAGTAAATAACTTAAGCTATGCGAAGCTCAAACTCTGGAACAAGACCTTTTTCTATTCCAAACTTGAACAAGTTTCTGATTGCTTGCTCTCCTAGTATGCCCATTTCAATTGTGACATCGTTTACATACATTCGAACAAATCTATCGATTGTTTCCTTTGACTGTCCTCTTCCATACTGCATTGCATAGTCTAATGCTTCACTAGGTCTTGCCATGCCGTATACGATTGATTCGCGAAAGAACTCGTCAAACTTTTTGATTGTCTCAATTCCAAAATGATTGCTCATGACGTTTACTCCAAGTGGAACTGGCAATCCTCCGGTGCTGTCTCTCCACCATGAGCCAACATCAAGTAGCTTTACTAGATTTTTTTGATCATATGTAATCTGTCCTTCATGTATTACCAGCCCTGCATCAACTGTGCCGTCTGCAACTGCATCTGGAATGTCACTGAATTTCATCTCGATATGATCAAACTTGCCAATCATCAACTCTAAAAGAAGAAATGCCGAAGTAAGTTTTCCTGGGATTGCAATCTTGGACTTTCGTAATCTTTCAATATCGAGATCTTGCTTTGCAACTACGATTGGCCCGTAACCTTTGCCAAAACTTCCTCCGCTTCGTAGTATTGTATATTTGTCAAGGTATGCACAAGCGTGAGCAGAAACTGCAGTAACGTCAAGTTCATGTGTCAAGGAACGCTTGTTCAGAGTCTCAATATCTTCTACAACATGTTTTACATTAAAGTGAGGCGAAGTAACTTTTCCACTTAGCATTCCGTAGAACATAAAGGCATCATCAGCATCTGGTGTATGCCCTATAGTAATATCCACGAAAGGTGGTTTTTGTGCCTATAATAAAAATCAAGTTTCTGTGTGATTACAATTTCCGATATTTCCGTAGGATGATGTCTTGAAAATTATGATCCTTATGATATCTGAAATTTTTGTCATATTGTTGTAACAAAACCAAAACTAGATCTCAGATGAAAAAATATCGAGTTCTAGATCTTCCATGATCCATTGATTTTTTTTATAATTCTTCTAAACGTTTAATAGCGGCTAGAAAAGGATTTAGCTAAACCATGAAATTCAAGGCAACAGATCAAATTTTAAGCATTATTGGTAACAAAAAGAACATTCGAAACTTTGGAGTCATTGCCCACGTAGACCACGGCAAGACAACCATGAGTGACAGTCTTTTAGCTTCAAGTGGAATCATCAGTCCATCTGTTGCAGGCCAAGCTCTTGCACTTGATTCCATGAAACTTGAACAAGACAGACAGATGACAATCGTTCAAGCAAACGTTACTTTACTCTACGAACAAAACGGCGAAGAATATGTAATCAACATGATAGACACTCCAGGACACATTGACTTTACTGGTAGAGTCACAAGAAGTCTTAGAGCAATTGACGGTGCAGTTGTGGTGTCAGATTCCGTTGAAGGCATCATGACACAAACAGAAACTGTAACTCGTCAAGCATTAGAAGAAAGAGTACGACCTGTCCTTTACATTAACAAGATTGACCGTCTCATAAAGGAGCTAAGATTACCTCCGGAGAAGATGCAAGAATGGTTACTTGAAATTATTACAAACTTTAACAGACTAATCGATATCTATGCAGAACCTGAATACAAGGAAAAATGGAAAGTAAGCATTCAGGACGGCAGTGTCTCGTTTGGTTCTGCAAAGGACAAGTGGGGATTTAACGCAGATGTAATGAAGAAAAAAGGAATTTCATTCAAGGATATTTACGAAGCATATTCTGAGGGCGGTGATGTCAAGAAATTGGCAGAAAAAGCTCCATTGTATGATGCAGTACTTGGAATGGTTGTAAAACATCATCCATCTCCTGATGTTGCACAAAGGTACAGAATTCCAAAGATCTGGAAGGGTGACTTGGAATCTGATATTGGTAAGGCACTCATGAACTGTGATGATAACGGTCCAACTGTAATGATGATTGTAAACATGACAGTAGATCCTGCAGCAGGCCCTGTTGCAATCGGGCGTTTGTTCTCTGGCAGGATAAAAGACGGTGATAGAATACATTTGATTGATACTAAACGAGAAGGCAGGGTCCAGTCTGTCAACTTTTTCATGGGTAACCAAAGAGAAATGGTGGGACAGCTTGCAGCCGGAAATATTCCGGCTTTACTTGGACTAGAACATGCAAGAGCAGGTCAGACTCTATCATCTGTTGCAGGAATTCCAGCATTTGAAGGAATTCAATATGTATCAGAACCTGTCGTACAAATTGCAGTAGAGCCAAAACATCCAAAGGACTTGCCAAGACTTGTTGAAGCATTAAACCGTATTACAATTGAAGACCCTAACCTAGTTGTAAAAATCAATGAAGAATCAGGTGAGACTGTAATTGCTGGCATGGGTGTGTTACACCTTGAGATTGCAACTGCATTAATCGCAGATGCCAAGGTGGACATCGTTACATCACAACCATTGATCAACTATCGAGAAACAATTCGAGCTGGTGCAGGACCTATCATGTCAAAATCACCAAACAGACACAACAAGATATTCATGAAGGTTGAACCATTGGATGAAAAAATTGCTGAAATGATACGAAATGGAACACTAAACGAATACAAGGACAAGAAGGAAGTTGCCAAGATTCTCAAGGATGCTGGATGGGATGGCGACGAGGCAAAGCGTGTAATGAGATTTGATATTAGAGGTAACGTCATGGTAGATGGAACCAAAGGTGTCCAGTTTGTGGGAGAATCTACCGATTCTATACTATCTGGCTTTGAAGATTCTGTAAAGGAAGGTCCACTTGCAAGAGAACAAGTAAGAGGATGCAAGTTTACATTCCATCATTTCGTTCCACACGAGGATCCAGCTCACAGAGGCTTGTCTCAATTGGGACCTGCTGCAAGAAGAGCATGTACCGGTGTTATGTTATTATCTAATCCTGTATTGCTAGAGCCAACACTTGGAATTGAAGTCAGAGTGCCACAAGAAATGATTGGTAACGTTGCAGGTGTAATATCTGGTAAGAGAGGTAAAGTATTGAATATGGAACAAAAAGGTGTCATACACATCATATCTGGTGAACTTCCAGCATCTGAAACATTTGACTTGTCAGAAATTATGAGAGGACAGACTGCAGGTCGTGCAATGTGGAACACTCACTTTAAGGCATGGACTCCAGTTCCAAACTCAATTTTGACCAAAGTAATTGGTGATATCAGAAAGAGAAAGGGATTGGCACCAGAAGTACCAACACCAGACGAATACGTCGACAGCGAGTAAAAATAGAACGCCCCGAAATTATGCCTGAAAACATGACGCTTCTCGTAAAGTATTAGAACTTAGAAATTAAGATCAGCTTAGTGACCGACGATCACAAGTTTGACAAAGAATTAGCAAAGATTCAGGTGATATTCACCGTCTTTATCACTGTAGGTTCAATTCTGTTTGCAATGGGCATATCGATATGGATTTTTTCTTTAGGGATTACCATAGAAAGTGGAGATAAAACCGGCGAAGTATACAAATTCTTTCAACAAGTTAGTACTGCTGAAAATAATCAGGGATTGACTTTTATGATTTTTGGATTGATATTATTATTTGGCAGTATACCAATTTTCGTATATAAAATTAATAAATTAAAATAAAGTTGGATGCTCAGAGGTAAACAAAACCATGAGAAAAATTCGGTTTGTGTTATTGAGATAACGCTATTGTTCCAATTTGAATTGGTTGTGAACTATAGTGTGCTACATACTTTGAAAATACATCCGAATCAACACTTAGGTAACCAACACGATACGAGTGATAATTGTTTGGAGGTTCAGTATACCAAATTGAAAATTTGTTAGCAGATTTATCTACGCTGTAGCATACCGTATAACTTGCACTAGAAGATTGCTTGCCTATGATCGGTATCAAGTCATTTAATGCACATTCTGTTTTATCGGGTTGATACACCTTTGAATTTTCGTCTTGTAATGTAGTGTACAAATCCTCAAAGTTAACATTGCCGTCAAATGGCAAATCTTGTACATTGATAGCAACTGTGAAAGTTAACACATTGTATCTACCCTTGTCTATTACCTGAATATTAGATGGTACAAGTTGAGCATAATAATTATCTTCAGTGTAAACACTGTTTTGAGTGGCTGTTATTTTGTTACTTGAAGTTAAACTTTGAGTGGTTTTACTTGCCTGTGAAAATATTTGTTTTAGAAAATTCATGAACTGTTCAAAAATATTAACAGTTGATTGACTAACGCTGGAAACAGATGGATTTGAAGTAGGTGGACTAGAATCCAATGAACTTGAAGATTGAGTTGAAACTTGTCCATTAATGTTTGTTAGATCAATACTCCCAATCGAAGAGATTTGTAAAGGATATCCCACTTGTGTATTTGTATAATGGACCTTAAAATTGTTAAACTCTTTTTCAACCATGTAACATACGGAAAAATGTATCAGTCCACCCTGTGAACCTGAGGTTTGATACTCCGAAAAAGCAGGATAGCTACAATCAGGTCCAGATACTTCGATTCCATATTTTTTACCATTCTCATTTGTTATCCCAATGCCGTTTGGGAATACACTTGTACCATCTTCTAATGCCAAATCTTTGACCTTTACATGTACATCCATGAAAATTACCTTGTAGTAATCTTTCTCAGAAACATGCACATTATCTATAAAGAATTGACCATAATGATTTCTATCATCTAAAGGAATAACGTCAGATGTTTGTGCAAATGCAGTAACTGAGGTTTCTAATATGCAAGAAATTACCGCGCATGTTACAATGATGTAAACAAGTAATTTTTTCACTTTACATATTCTCAATTACTAGTAATAAAAGATTGCAGGGGATGATGACGGGATCATGTTAAAAAATCAGACACCGCTTTAAAATATCATGTTTGACAAGAAAAAAGAAGAACCAGAGTATGTATTTGACCGTTCTCAGTTTGATGCAGATGAATTATCTGAAATTGATAGAGTAAAGAACATGTTAGATGCTACTGAGGTAATCAAGGCAGTGGCAAGGCAGAGCAAGTTAATGCCAGGTGGAAAGTTGATCACTCCCAAGACACTCTTTGCCACTGACAAACGTCTACTAATCAGAGATCCGAATTTACTGGGATTACGTTCAGATGTTGATGCAATACCCTATACTCAGATAAATAATGTAAAACTGGAGAAGGGGGTTTTTACTTCCAAAGTGATGATATCATCAGGATACTTCAATAATGATCAACAGGGGTTTATTGATGCTATACCGAAAGAAAAAGCTGCACAGATTGTTGCAATAATTAATGAAGGAATCAGACGTTCACAAACTCATACAACTGAGATCATACAACCAAAATCAGTTGAGGATGATCCCTTGATCATATTGAAAAGGCGATATGCGAAAGGTGAAATCACAAAAGAAGAATTTGAAGACATGAAGAAAAGTTTGGAATAAAATCACGTAAATTTGATTTTATATATCACTTGATCGTATATACATTGATCCAAAATGGGTAAACAAATGCCTACTCCAATATTCCCTTGTCTCGCAGAGGTATCTGGAAAAGAAGAGATATTGAAATTTATTTCAAAATCTAAACTAGAAATAATCAATACAGTGTGCATACTTGGATTCATTGCTGGAATCACATCATATCTTGCATATGGCTCTCATGAATCAATTCGGTATGTTGCAATTTACATAATTCCATGGGCATATCCGTTTATCGCATTAACTATGATGTATGCCAAAATGTATGTCATGTCTAAAAGATTAGTAAAAATTAGAACAATGGATCGTAACGATCCACATTATAGATTAGCCATGGGCAGTAATGCGTTCAACGCAAGTGTTTTTCTATTTGCTGACATAGTAACATTAACAGCTGCAATGTTGAGTTTTTATCCAATAGGTTTTGGGCCTGACACTGATACATTCCACAGATTGCACGTGATTGAACCTGCGATATCATGTGGTATCTTACCGGTATTTGCACTATTATCTTCATGTGCCTTGGATACATCAAGTCAAAATTGATTTTCTACATGATCACAAAAATAGTTTTAACATCCTATATCTAAAAAGTATTAATGCTTGAGAAAACCAAATGTCCTATCTGTAGGCAGAAATTCACAGAACATTCAGAATTGCAGTGGAAAATCTGCAAAGTCATCACAATAAAAGAATTCTCAGGAACATGTCTTGGATTTGACTTGGGACATACTGCATAATGGCCCAGAAATGCTAAAATATTTGGTAATATTCAACCACACTGAATATGACATCAAAAATTATCCTGACAACACTTGTTGTTCTAATGATATCATCTGTACTAGTTATTGCACCATTGCATGCATCCGCCTTGACACTTCCAAAAATTACCACCAAGGCAACATTTACTGCACCATCAGTAGCAATGAGATGTCCTAACGGCTCACTTGCACCAAGTAATAACGTGTCAAAATGTCCGCCAATAGTACCATCATCTAAATCTGATAATCAATCACCGCAGAATTCTAACTACAAGGCACAGGCAACCTATGTCCAAAATGGAGGTATGAGCAATGCTGGAGTTGTAGCACAACAAGCAACACAAGCTCACAATACACAAAATTCTCAACAAGCATCTAATGCACATCAGGCTACACAAGCAACACAGGCACATGAGCCTCAGACTTCAAAATCTAGTACTTCAACACCACTTCAAATGCCAAACAATGCCAAGTATACTGCACCAACATTGAAGGTTACACCAAAATATCCTGCACCTAAATTGCCCTGATAGATGTTTTAAGGCGTACCAAATTACATTCTCGATTTAATACAATCTCTTTTCTCTTAACGATATTTTTTGTGTTATGAAATGTGTAACACATCTAATTGAAAGTCTACGCACAATCATTCAAAGATGACACTCGAACAATAACTAAACCTATATTGTAAAAATACTATACTGTATAGTTGTCCAACTTTTCTGGAAATAATAAAACACGAAAAAGACTCAAGCGTCCAACAAAAATCCAAGTCGCACGAAGTCAGAATTTCATGTGTTATCGCTGTAAACGACTCATAACCGATGATGATACGTATGAAATTCATCACATGGATGGAAACTCCTTGAACATCAACCCTGAAAATCTAAAGGTGATGCACGTTAAATGTCATGGATGGTTTTGAAATTTTATTGGGAAAAATCCCTGAACAAAACATTGTACGATAATAATCCATAATTCTTTATAGCCAATTCTAAATTAATAATTTTAATGAAGATTCACGCAGGATTATTTGCTATCGTGGCATTGTTTTTCATAACTATGAACCATGTTCAAGCCCAAGTCAATCCTGGAAATGATCCTGTAATGTGGGATTATGTGGACCAAACCCAATTTGCAATCATATTGATTGTGCTGGTTATAGTTGGAGGTGGATTTACTGTATATTTCCGCAGAAAGCCTGCTCCAAAAAAAGACGATACCTAGACTTTTGCAACCTTTCCGGCTCGTAGTTTCTGCAATCCTGGGATTACCATGGTGATTATGGCAACAAAGCCAAAGCCTACTGCACACCATCCTGCAATGGTAGATTGGTAGGTACGCATCAAAAGAAATGATGCTGCAGAAATACCAAACGTAACCAAAGATACAACAAACATTGAATTGATTTTCAATTTACACTCCTTTGATTTGACTGCCAGATTTAGCAATTTCTACTAGAAAAAAGATCTTATCACATTAGTAAACAATTTATCTCATCTGAAATGTCATACAATAGACCATCAGAACTCCAACGGGATGATGTTAGTATGGCAATCCTTTGACTGATTGGACGTACTGTGGTCAAATCCTTTTCTAATGCGAGTTTCATGTTTAAGGTTGATGGGATTATTTGGAGGCAAAAAAGAGGAATACTGTTCTGTATGCAACAAGCGTACCCCTAATACAAGCAAGCCAAAAAAAGAATGGAACATCAAAGGTCAACTGTGCGCAAAATGCTTTGTAGATTTTATGAAAAAGCCCATTCCAAAGAAAAAGACAGATGATGTCTGTGTGGCATGTGGTGCAGAACCTGGAGGGTTGTACCTCTGGAAGCCCAAAAAAGAGTGGGATCTAAAAGGGTGGCTATGTGAGCCATGTTTTAACGAGTGGCAAAAGTCAGACAATGAATTGAAAAAAAGCTGTATCGTATGTAACACAAAGCTTGGTTTTATGCCACGTCGTGCAAAAAAAGAATGGAATCTCAAAGGGTATCTGTGCAAAAATTGCTGGAATCTACAAGAGTCTAAGGTCTGACTGAAAAATCAAAAGGTAAGCATTGTTGTGTTGCTCGTCTTTTGCAGGAAAAAATACTTGAATCAATGTATGTAAGTCTTCTTCATACTAACTAGCAATTCTCAGGTAATTTAGTAAATTATCTAATAGCTCAAGTTATCGTGCTAACAGATTAATCCATAATACAAACAAACTTGTTTATGTAATTAACACAAATGTAAGCGTGACCTAATAGCATGACCCATAATAAAGTAACAATGACAATAGAACCTTGGGAAATCGCGCTATTTATGGGAGATTTTGAGTTTTATGACTAGTCTTATTGCACTGAAAAGCGAAAATTATCTTGGATGTCATAATGATTTGGTAAACAATACGCTGGTTAGCATGTCTATAGAAAAATCCTTACTTGAGATTGGAAAAGAAACGTATGACCGAGTTACACATGAACTTTATACTCGATATCACTCTTACTTGCAAGACTGTTATGCGCATCCTGAATATCTGAGTGAAATACTCACGCAATTATACGGTAATACTGGCAAAGTTGTTATAAATTCAATCACAAAACAATTAGAAGAGTTTTCGGATCATGACCAGATTGCAAGATTATTGAAAGTAATCCAAAAAAAGTAAACTGTTAGATTTTTTTGTATCAGCATTGGTGGATTGAATATCACTACTCTGGAGGATTTTGGACAAATACGTTGCAAATCAACCAGTCAGTTTTTGAATCACGATACTGGACATTACATGTAACAAACTTGCCCTTTAGTGCGCGTTCCAGATCTGCAATTGTTTTTTCTTCATATTGCGGATCGTCTGGGTTGTCAACTTTGGCAATGACAATTCTTTCTACATTACCGTATTCTTCCTTGTTGTCTTTGCGAAAGTGCGTAACTGACATGTCAAAAGTATTTCCTGATAGACAGGCAATTACCGGTCCGCCTATTCCGTCACCCATGATTTGTGGTTTTTTGTGCTTTTTAATTAATCATACCTAAACCATGCCTAGGAACTATTCTTGTCTAGGCACAACTCAACATTTTTGTTGCAAAATTGTATTGAATCGATAAATAATTTTTCTGACACTATACCATCATGACAAAAACAAAGACAGTCACAAAAACACAGGGAGCAAAACTCTCATGACAGACTCGGCAACAATCACAAAATGCCTAGACTATGCAGTGCAGATAATGCAATGGGTGGAAGGAAAAGAACACTTCCTAGCAATGGGCAAAGTCTTGCTCTGCACGCTAATACTAGGAGGTCCGTAGTATGGCAGTAGAAAAAATAGGCAAGATTCAGGAAATAAAAGAAACTGTATCTTGTGCAGTGGAGATAATGCGTCAGATTAGGGCACCTGGAGTACAGGAATCCCTTGGAAAAATAATGGACATGGGTGAAGTAGTTCAAGATATCATCGAGGCACTCAAAACACCAGAGATGGTAAAAAACATAGAAAACTTTCGCTTGATTACTCAAAACATAAGTGATGCCTCTGAAAAGATGCATAGCACCATCAAACTGATGGAAGAGACAGGTGTCATACACGAAGCAAAGGAATTTGCAAGATCTGCCAAAGGCATGATGGACTTGATTGGCAATACTGGAAAAGACCTACACGAGGTAAACACTGCAGTCAAATCCATGTTCAAGTCAGTCCAGGTGCTAGCAGAAGACCTCAGACCGACTGAAAGCAGATATTAATATTGATTGTATTATTTTGTATAATCATGACAGAATATGATAGAGTTTTGTGCTCTTGTACTAGTTGCAGGTGTGGTCATTATGGAAAAGGATCTATTGATAAATTTCTATGTGACAACTGTAAAAATGACATCCATAGTGGCATGAGGCCTGTCACAAAATCGATAAAATCACACTAGAACTAACCGTAAAAATTATTTTTCTATTTCTTGTGTCTTGTAGTAAATAGATTGTTTTTTCTCATCTTCCACTTGTTTCGCTCAAGTGTTGCACTTTTGATTTCTGATTCTATCTTCTTTCTTGCCTCTTGGGTCAAATTTGGATCCTTTAGTAATTCGTTTTTTTCATTAATTTTCTTTACGTATCGTTCAATCTGAATATCTATTCCCTCAAAGCTCATTATTATTCCAAATCAGGCTTGTAATTTAGCAATTTCTGTTACACCCTGTTGCCCTAGAATGTGCTACAAACTTATTTTCTTATGATTTCCCACTCGTGCTTGCAATCTTCACATAGAAAGTAATAGTGCATTCCATCGCTTTTCTCAACTGGGTCCATGTATTCGCCAGTGTTCTTTGACATGCATTCTAGGCACTCTTGTTCATTCATTTTCTTTACCTGATCCTGTGCAAAATTAATGCTTTTGATACTCTATCTGATCAAGGTTTTGGAATTTATCTAATGCTGGCCTTTGGATTGTGTTCGGGCTGTTTTTATAGATCGTATGATAATTTTATTTCATGATGCACTGTGCTAGCGCAAACTGTAGGGGCAAGATTGTACGGGGAGTTATGTGTAGCAAATGTGGAATGGATAATTCACGTGAAGCAGGAATGATTGCACTTGAAATACTTGACGAGCGAGGAATTGAAGAGCTCGACGAGTTTATGTTAATTCATTTTCCTGATGAGGCAAAAAGAAAAAAACTCAGACATGTTATGATACAAATAAACTATAATGAAACCCGTGCAAAGCAATATGACGCATCAAACCGCCATAAACGATAATAAAATAAACCACACAAAAATTGTGCACGTGTTTCTATTGTGTTCACAACGCCAAAAACAATGTTTATACTAGATTCTGCTTTATATGAAAACCATGGACCAAGGGCAAATCATTGGACTAAAAAAGAAATTAAAAAAGAATAACGATGACGCACTAGACTTTGTGCAAAAATTAGAATCAACCTTGACAGACTTTGAAAAGACTGGAAACTTGGCAGGCAGTTATTCTGAGATTAAAAAAGCACTACTTGAATACAAGGACAAACTGCTAAACTAAATCAATTTCCTACTTGAAACATTCTGAAATGTCATGACATTATATCATGATGAACACAAGTTAAATTCTAACTAGTCTAAAGAATATCATGAAGACTGTAACAATTGCATTGCTTATAGTCAGTGTTGCAGTGTCTGGTGTATTCTTGTTTCTAGAGACTTCAAAACCTGTCTCCACTGCAGTAATTCGACTGAGTGTAACTGCTGAAACAAGTCCTGGAAATGCCAAAATTCACACATTGCAGCAACTAGCAGATATTGACAGCAACACAAAGATTCTTGATAATTCAACACTGGATAAGATTCCAGTACTGAAAAATGCAATAGACAATGCCTTTGGTAAATTTACGCCTCCGCCTCTTCACGGTGTTCACACATTTACAACTGATATCAGTCAAGATGATGCTAATTCTATATTACAATTGGCAGGAGACAAGGCAGAACAATTACCTGAACTACAAACTAATGATACAAATTTTGGAGTAAATTTTACAACTTATACGTCCACAATGGAGTTCAAGCTAGACAATTTCTATTATAATGTCATAATAGAACAATTAGTTCCATCACCATAATCTGATACTATGTCACGTGAAAACAAATCCTTGCAAGTGTAGCTCATAATGCCATGACACGAATTTAAATAGAAAATCTCTGGCTGATGAGTAGGATTAGGAATATGAAAGAGCTTGACAGTGTATCGGGAACACAACGTATGACCCTAAGGATACCTAATTCAATCACAAACATACTGAAAAAAGAAGCAGACAAGAGAGATCTTCCGTTAAATGCATTGATTACAAAGATTCTTTTCAAAAATGTATCATATGACATGCAAGTAAACACATTGCCTGCAGTGACAGTATCTGATGTTTTATTTTCACGAATAATTGATAAACTGGACGCTAATGATTTGGCAGAGATTGCAAAGGAAGGCCCAGATATAATAAAAAAGATCTTTGCAATCCAAGGTATAGATTACACACTAAAAGAAGTCATGGACAAGCATTTTATCATAATGGGCAAGTACTGTGGCTGGTATAGTTTTAACAACACCGGTAGCGGTGAAAACCATAGGCTAGTTTTTGAGACGCAATTGGGTGAGAAATGGATTGATTTTCTCATGTTATACGTGACAAATATCTTGGAGTCGCTAAAAATTAAGATAAACTCCAAGTTGGTGCATGAAAATGTTGCAATCTTTAAATTTACAACCTGATTTGCATTTTTATAAAAAATATCTTGCCTACATGTAACTCGTTCATCTTATTCCTACGCAATTTTTAATACACAAAAACTGGCTGACACTCCAAATGGGGAATTTTATCATTTTATTTTTGTTTTTCAGGGGAAAAACAATCCCATTTGACGCAGATAGACGCAGGTTGACACAGAGCCTCTTTAAAATTGGATGTTTTAGAGAGGGTGGGAATGATGGGCACTTGCAATTAGAGGACATTGCTACTATTTGTAGTTCTGTTGTCTTTTTTGATCCAGCGCAAATCCTTTTGTGGAGTTGGATGTGACATAGAAGTCTTGAAGCGAGTGTCAACCAACAGGCTCACTTTGAGACTGCAAAGTGATCTTCTTGAAATACTCAAACAAAGTGCGGACAAGAAGGATCTAACGCTAAATGCCATGATTACTAATATCTTGAACAAAAATATCACATATGACGAAACCGTTAACGTAATCCCAAATATGGTAGTCCCGTACGATCTATTCTTTAATATTATTACAAAAATAGAGGCGCCAGATGTGAACGAAATCGTAAAAAGCGCACCAAATGTTGTTAAGAAACTTTTTGATATAATGGGAGTGCAATATGATATTGATCATGTAATACACAATTACCTCACAACATTATCAAAATACTGCAACTGGTTTGAGTTCTCCTATAAAATAACTGGTAATAATTACAGACTAGTCTTTTGTACTGGAAATAGTCCTAAATGGACAACCTTTGTGCAACAATATGTAAAATCCATCTTGGATTCACTGAAGATACTCGTAGTAAATGACTCACTGCATGATGGCATAGTTGTTTTTGAGTTTTCTCACAGAGATTATCTCTGACTCAATTTGACGCAGTTAGAACCCAAATTCCTATAAGTAATTTTTCAAAAACTGATTCACTGAAAAATGATAGAACAAATTCATGAGAGCATAGGTAAAAATCAAAATGATAGTGAAATAAAATTTGCGTCCACGGTGGTTTTTTCAAACATCGTATCGTGTTGTACTTGTGGCATGGAAATGCAGTTTGTTGAAAATGATGTAATTTTTGGTGAGGATTGGTATCATGGTAAATGTTGGCAAAAAACACAGGAGGGCAAACAGAATGTTTGAAAAAACACATTCTACAGGCTCCCAGAAAAAAATTCTCATCATAGGCCTAGGTCAGATAGGGCATAGCAATGCAGAGTACATGACATCGCTTGGGTTACACGTGGATGGGTATGACATCAACAAGGAAGCAATCACACGTGCACTCAAAGATAAAGTGATACAAAAGGGCGCCACGGATTTTCAAGGATATGACTATTACGTTGTGTGCATCTCAACGCACCGACCAGATGACATGTTTGTTCCATATCTTGATGGGCTGTTTGATATCGCAAAACGACTGTCCCATGAAGGCAAGACTGGTGCACTAGTTGGGATTGATTCTACTGTAACACGAGGCACCACACAAGAGATCAAAAAGATCCTGGGCCATAGATTGCATGTGGTGCATGTCCCACATCGATTCTTTGTTCATGAAAAAGAAGAACACGGGGTAAGACAGACGCGAGTGATTGGAGGATGTGAACCGTGCTGCATGAGAGAAGGAAGACAATTTTACGGAGATTTGCTACAAATTCCGCTTCACCAGGTAAGCTCGCCTGATATTGCAGAGCTTACAAAAGTTGTTGAAAATTCGTATAGGTACCTTGAGATTGCATTTGCAGAAGAGATCAAGATGGTTTGTGATAACACATCAATTGATTTTGATGAGCTTCGTGATGCAATCAACACAAAATGGAATATTGAAGTTCTTGATGCACGGGATGGTATTGGAGGTCACTGTCTTCCAAAAGATAGTCAAATGTTTCTTGATTTCTCAAGAAACTCGGTTGTAACAAGTATGATAAGAGCTGCAAAGATGGTGGATTCACAATATAGGTTCCACCTAGCTTTGAGAAGTAAACAGGAGGTGCCACTAGCAAGAGTTGATCTTGTATGAAAATAGCCCATGTGGGGATGATCTCTACTACTATAGTAATTGTACTAGGGGTGCTTATTGTAATTCCTCCCTACTTGCCACAACAAAAACCTCTTGTAACACTATTATTTTTCAATATTAATGAGAGCAAAAATTTGCCCCAATGGTGTTATGATCTTTCCGATACATTACATAAACAAAAAGTTCAAGCTACAGTCTTTGTAACTGGCGAAATTGCAGTAAAATATCCTACATGTGTCAGTAGACTGGCACAAGGAAACGACATTGGAAGTTTTACATTTGATTATCTGAATCTTTCCGGGCAAGATTATTCTGTTCAATTAGAAGAGGTAAAAAGCGGAAAAATTGCAGTAGATAACGCAGGCCACATTGATTCTAGATTATTTCGGGCTCCTTATGGTGTAACAGATGGCAACATCTACTCAGTCCTTAATCGTTCTGGCATAGTTGCTGATTTTTCATATGATGACCAGTACAACAAGTTCTATCATGACAAATTCATGAAATTTGACTCTGTCTCATATGATGGAGTACGATATTCCTCTGATTTTTTCAAAAACTTGCCTGACGATGTACCTGTAATGATTAATTTTGATAATGCTACTCCGATACAAAACATTGACGATTTTATTTTACATCTAAAATCAAGACACGTACTTCTCCTAAATGCATCGCAGCTAATAGGTTCCAATCTGACAGAACATAGGGGAGGACAGGCATGACAACTGAACTCCAACATGCAGTTTATTCATCAATTGTACAAAAGAATGCACATCAAAGAATATCTAAAAAAGGAGTAATTATAGTCAGTAAAAAAGCGTGGGCTGCAAGAGCTGCTGTAGTAGGTTTTGGTTTTTGTCTTATCGTAATTAACATACAAATCGGATTGCGTCTTGATGATCTTTTGATAGTATATTCTAACATACTTCCTTTGTATGGTATACTGTATCTTGCAGTGGGGTGGTTTTTTTATAGAAACCCTGCAACTGGAAAAGTTGGAAATGATCTTGTCAGTGTAATAATTCCAGTGTACAATCAAAAGGCAATGATAGACATGGTAATTGATGCAGTATATTCATCAACTTACCAGAACCTGGATGTAATTGCAATAAATGATGGAAGCACAGACGGCTCAAAAGAAATTCTTGATAATATCAAAAAAAGACATCCATCATTACGAGTAATCCATAAAGAAAATGAAGGAAAAAGAAAAGCAGTTGCCATTGCGTTTTATCAAGCAAAAGGAAACTTTCTGGTTCTAGTTGACTCTGATAGCATAATTGAAAAAACTGCAATTGCAGAAATAATGAAGACCTTTAACGGAAATTCTGATGTTGGCGCAGTAGTTGGACTTGCAAAGACCTGGAACTCACAGAAAAACATCCTGACCAAATGCCAAGATGTCTGGTATGACTATTCGTTTAACATACGAAAGGCATGTGAGAGCGTATTTGGACTTGTAATGTGCTGCTCTGGGTGCCTTGCAGGATACAGGCGTGAGGCAATTCAAGATTACGTCCCATATTGGGTACGATCCAAGATACATGACAGCGAAGACCGTGAACTTACTTCATATGTTGTGGCATCAAAATGGGGCAAAAAGCAATTACCGCATGTTTACTCTCATCTTCCAAAATATTCTCACAAATTGATGAGGTCGATGGCAGACTATGATGATGCTGAAGACCGTGGGTTGACTGCCCAGTCATTGTTTAACTGGAGAGCAGTCTATGTTGCAAGTGCAATAGTGTATACTGATGTACCGGAAAAATTCCGTGGTTTTCTAAGACAACAGCAGCGATGGAAAAAGGGAACAACACGTGTTAATTTCTTTGTTAGTACATTTTTTTGGAAAAGAAATCCTATCATGGCCACGATTTTTTATCTTGATTTTATGATGGCGTTCATCACTCCTTTTATTATAACTACAGTCTTTGTTTACGAACCAATTTTACATCACTCTATCTGGATACCGTTAACATATCTTGGAGGTATGCAAGCCATCGCACTAGCTCATGGACTTGATTACAAGTTTAGAAATCCAAGTGCAAAGAATTGGAAATACAAACCGCTCATGAATGTCCTCACAGCATTTGTGACTGCCTGGTTGATATTTCCAGCATTATGGAATTACAAGAAAAACCAGTGGTTGACAAGATGAAAAAAAATAATCTCTTTACATTTTGTATTTTTGCTCTGCTTCTAGTATTTACTGTTGCACAACCTGCACTTGCAGTTTCAACTAATAACAAAATAAAAGCATCCAACACAATAGCATTATCTGCAAACCAGACCCTGCACAAACCTGTAAAGTCTGCACAACTAATAACTGTGCCAACAAAAGATGCCTGCCCTTGCATTGTATTTAGGATGGATGACATTCAAGGATTCTACCTATCCGATGTTCAAATGAAAGTCATGGATGTATTTCAAAAGAAAAATGCTAGTCTTAGCATAGGAATAATTGGATATGATCTTCCTTCTGATACAAAACTAGTCTCATACCTAAAAGACAAACTCAAACCAAAACATGCACCACTAGAGATGGCAAACCATGGCTGGAAACATGAGGACTTTACAACACTAAAGATGTCTCAACAAGTAATGTTGTTGAACAAAACAAATCAGGAATTGTACAAAACATTTGGTAAAAAGCCTAACGTGTTTATCACTCCGTATAACACGTATGACAATGATACTCTAAAAGCAATGAAACAATTGAAAATGAGTATAATCAGTTCTGGTATCTGGCAGGAGGACAAGTTTGTTA
>Ga0207073_1032_pt1 | contig 34441 bp, 40 predicted proteins | sample Alteio_BWMinHeat_65_FD_153575 | JGI IMG/M metagenome (GOLD analysis project Ga0207073, IMG submission 153575) | Enriched cells from forest soil in Barre Woods Harvard Forest LTER site, Petersham, Massachusetts, United States -... | ecosystem: Environmental > Terrestrial > Soil > Temperate forest >...
GGTGTATCCTGCATAGTTAAAATATTCAAAGCGGCAAGAGGAGACCGGATATCATGGGCTACTTGAGCTGCCAATATTCCTAAAGCTACTTTTGTTTCTGTATCAGCTAACTTTATAGATTGTTGGTGAATAACGCTATCTCTATTCTCTATAGTCAATCGCAATTTTTCCTGCAACTTTTGTTTTGCCTTTCTAAATTTAGAGTTTATTATGTAAACAATAATAGAAAATACAATCAATGGAGCTATTGTCGAAATAGTAGTTTTATCCGTCAAGATAATTGAATCAACTCTCTGCAGATTAATGCCAAAATATGTAATAGTAGAAAAAGAGATGATTATATAGAACGTAATAGATGTAATTGGCATTAACGCTACAGCAAAGTAAAGTTGAAGTAATCCAAAAATGTAGTCGCTACTCAACCCTCCTGTTGAGAATGAAAAATAAGTACACATACCTGTGATATATAATCCAGCAGCCCAAAGAGGCATCTCATAATACTTATTTAGTAATTTATACTTCGAAAACTTCCACATGAACACAATAAAAGGCATATATCCAAGTCTAATTAATAGCCAATTTATATTAAACCCAACTTTCAACAAATCTTTAGAAAATGAAATCAAAATAATTATAGTTGCTAAATAAATTATAAATGGAGGAAAAGCTTTATTAAAATCCGTCTGTAACGTGATTTTATTGGTGCAAAGGTTTATATTATTACTTTCAATTTTTGGGTGCATAATTTTTTATTGTTCTTAATAATATTACGGGCTGTTTACAATTCTACTCTATTTGTTAAATTTATTAAGTTCATGTTTTATTAGCTCAGTGCTTTCAGAATATGGAAAATGACCATAATTTATTATTTTCACATGGCTATTCAAAATAATTGATGCTAGTGATTCTAAACATTCAAAATAGATATATGGATCATTTTGTGAAGCAATTATCAAAACTCTTCCACCTAAATCAATTTTAGGACGATTAACAATTAATTCGGGCGATTTATTTAAAGTTCCAATATTTATTTTTTCAGCATTCAACTTGTTAATTTCAATTAACTCTTTATAAAACTGTTGAATATCAACATAGTGATCTCGATATTTTGGATCAATCTCTCCACCACTTTCTCTAACCTCATATTCAAACTCTGTATATGACATGTTTTGTATACGTATGGGATGGTTAGATCTATTAACATCAAAATAACCAAAAACTCCATTGAATATAACTATACTATGTTGAAGACATCTAGATTTTTTTAGAATACTTATTAATGACAATATTCCAATAGTAACTCCTATATCATGCATAATAATTTGGTCTGGTAGAAAGTCTTGAATTATGTCAGAAACAGGCGGGACTAAATCTAAAAGTTTTTTATTTTTATAAAATTCTTTTGTAAATATATCGATGAAAGGAATTATTCTTTGTTGAACATTTTCCTCAATAGGAAAAATTTTATGCCAAGCTTCTGGAATACAAGGAATACCACTAAGTATTAGTCTTTTCATTTTAAGTTATTAAGTGGAATACTTTTCTCGCAATTCCATTTCCGCTATATCACAAAAGTTAGTAACATCAATTCCTAAAGAAGACAATGCTTTATAGTTTGCACCCTTCTTTTTGGCCTCAAACATATTTCTACCCAATGTAATCATTTTATCAATAAAAAATCTTAAATTTTCATTTTCATCCCTATTTCTAATACTTTGTAATCGAACATGTATTAATTCAGAAATATATGCAATATGCCTTGCTTCGTCTATAATGATATTTCGAAGAAACCTTGCTGCAACGGGTTCATCGCTTAAACTAGTATGCAATCCTTTATAGCATTGTCTCCCAAAAACTTCAGCAATCTGCGTACATAACAACCATTCAATCAAAGAATTACAACGATGTGTATATCCATAAAAAACTAAAGCATCCCGACTACTAAATAATTTATCTTGCTGATGTTTGAATGTAGGATACAAATAATTTAATAGCTTAGAGAATCCTTCTGTATGCTTTGCCTCATCTAGCAAATGAGCCGCTAGCCAGCTTTTTGTTGAAATATCATCAGCTTCTGCTATGCGTTTGCCAAATCCGTGAAATGCCGTATTTTCACCAAAAGCTAATGCGACTAAAATTGGAGCCCATTTTAATCTTTCAGCCTCAGTTCTATAATATGAATAAAAATCTTTTTCATTATGAAAAATATCAGAAACTGTCCATGTATTTCGTATTGCTGCATTTACAATTTTTATTTCGCGTTTAGTACGATTGTCCCTATAAATATATCGCATTAAAAAAACTCCTAGCTTACAACACCCTGTTCGTCTTTAAAAAACTTTTCTCTAATATTTTCAGGAATTCGAATTGATTTACCGCTTGAATCAACAAATATTATTATTATTTCTGCGGATAAACATTCACAATTATGCTGATTTTTTATCTTATAATTAAGAATGAATCCTTTGGAGAATGGGCTATGTGGTAGTATCTTAATTTCAATTTTATCATCAAAAAATGCGGGTTTCAGAAATTTAATATTTGCTTCTGCAACAACTCCACCTATTTGTTGCTTTTTCATTTCGGAAAATGGGAAATTCACTTTTTCTAAAAGATCAATTCTGGATCTTTCTAAAAATATCATCCACTGTGAATTACCAACGATACCCATGTAATCCAAATCATCTAAGCAAACTTTGTAATTAAAAAAATAATCCTTCATTTTTATTCTTAACCTTATATCATTTTTAAAATTATTCAACTACATAAGCGTGATAAATATATGATTTTCAGCCTAGTTATGATTGTCGATATACATAGTGTACGCCCATAAAAAACTGCATGTTAACTAGCTAAGCAAACAAATGCAACCTAATTGTAAATAAATTTTAAAATATTTAATTTAGGAGCTACTGGCAATTACCGCATTAATAATACGAGCTTTCGCGTTAGGTGATTGATTAAAAAAATCAAGCCGAAAAAATATATATTCATATAATAAATTCATTATCGTTTTTTTCTTCAGCTTGAGGGTAAACTGGAGAAATCATTGCCCACACAAGATTAGAATCATCTACAAGAAGATTTGCAGGATGCAAAAACGTACCCCATTCTGCGGCTGGAATTTCCCAGTGATGTTTATTTCCAAAGAATGGAATTATTTTTGATTGTTTTAAACCATTAATTATTTCAATTGACGCTCCATCTTCCTGTGCCAATATTGCTAGCTCATTAAGTTGCTTAATAGTTCTAACAACAATATAACCTTTCTCACCCTTTATATTTAAATTTTCAAAATCTCCTTCTTTGTTCGTTAGAAAAAAAGAAGTTATATCATTTTCGCAATTAAGTTGCCGAAATTTTTTGAAAAAAGCTTTATTTTTAAGATAGTCAAATTCAGAAATATTATAAACTGATGCACTGAGCTCAGTAAAATATTTCCATTCTAACACACTAATCATATTATTTAGCTTATTCAATAAATCAGGATCATCTTTACGAATATAAGCATCCACTAATCCTGCATTTAAAGCATCTACTCCAATAATATAATCTTGTTCTCCAGTGATTAAAATCTTTTTAAATGGAAATTGCTTAATTTGATTCAAAAAACTTATGCCTGTCATGTTTGGCATATGGTAATCAACTAGAATAACACTAATATCATGCACAAGCGTCTTAGCACAAATTGAACTCAGTTTTTTGGTTGGAATATGAAAATTATGGTATGTGGATAACTCTGAACCTGGTTGTTCTGTTTCAAATAAATCAGCTGATCTAAAAAAAAGATTATATTCGTTAAACAAATAATCTAATAGACATTGCGGAGAAGTATAGGACGAATAATTTTTTTTATCCAGCCTAAGCAACATGCTTTGAACAAAAATACTATCATCATCTAGAACAATCTTTCTTGTAGGGTAAAAACAAATTGGAATTTGATCTTTCATATTTATCCTAATATTTATTATAACGACATGTGACAATCAATAAGTTGTACGTTTGTATCTTGATAGCATGGCCTCAATATCATTGTTTGCAATTTTTCGATGTTCACATTAAGAATGTATTGTGATGTCGAATCAGCAATTAACGAACTTTTTTCCAGTAAATCTAATGCTGTCAATGCAGGCTTATATTCACTTAGCAGATATTTAAGCGCATCCCTGGGCGATGTATAAGATACGATATTTTTGTTATGTATTTTAAGCAGTATACTACTTAAAAATAATGGATCATCATCAAGTATTATTTTTCTTGTTGGATAAAAGCAGACGGGGATAGAATTTAACATGGTTAATCCTAAAGTTATTTATTATTATGTGTGAAAATTTCTTGCAGATGATTTATTATTTTTAATAAATTAATCGTGTTTATCGATAATAAAGGCAAAATTTCATCTGAAATGTCTTCTTTTTGTAAGCTTGCTGAAACAGCTTTTCTATATCCTTCGATAAGCAACGGTAAAAAATCAACTAAAACACTGCTAATTGTTTTTATGGTGGTAAGTTTATTATGCAAATCATGCAATAGAGCATCATTCAAAGATGGTTGATTATTGAGCGAAACAAGTCCAACTAATTGATCAAGACTAACGCCAAAAAAATCAGCGATAGGTTTTATTGTCGAAATTTGTGGATTATCAGTGGCTCCTGTCATCAAGCGATGAATAACAGGTTGTCCTACGCCTGTTTTTCTTGCAAGTTCGGCAGATTTAATCCCCTGTCTAGACATGAGATATGAAAGCACTGATGATAAGTTATCCATAATTATAAAATCTTTTTAAACTATTTAATACATTTAAACATATTATAAATTTATAAAAATATTGTCAATTGAAAGAATACAACGGAAAATTTAAAAAAATTAATACAAATATCTAATTCTATGAAAATAGTATTGACAGGTTGTGAAAATATAAATATTCTTTAATGCATATGTCGATGTTTTAAAGAATATATTAACTAACCCAGGAAAATTTTATAGAAAATCCAACACTTAATGGAGGAAGATGTGTCAAAAGCGGATCTAGTTTGTTGTTTGTTAGGACCTACGCCCACGTTATACCCATCTGAAAAAAATTTATTGGAAATCAAGCTTTTTTTTCATATTTGCAATGAATTAACAAAGATTTTTAATTCTCGATACTCGGAATTTCAACGTCTAATTAAATTTAGCCATTATCAGGAGGATAGCATGTGTAACATACAAGTTATGCAAGAAATAATTAAAGATATTTTGTCTACTAATGAATATTCACTCACAGGTATTGCAACGCACACACAAATACCTGAAGAAATACTTACTGATTTAATTATTGGGATAAATAACAATCCAACTTTTGAATCTTCAAAGAAAATTTTTGAATTGCATATTAGCGTAAGACCAAAGTTATATGATGAAATAATGAAGAAAATTGCATTTGAATACCTGAACTTTAATTAGAAACTTCTTGCTTAACTCCACTGATCTATTAGAACAAATAGAATAAAGGAAAGACCGTACAATGAAAAACTTTAATACGATTTTATTATTACTTTTATTTATTAACACCGCATTTGCAGTAAAAAAAATTCCCGCCAATGATCATGATGCTTTAGCAAAAGAAGGAATTATAGTCTTAAGCGAAGAACATGTCCAAACTCCCAATGTATTAAACACCCCTCCTGTTGAAATTGAAATAATCAATTCTTCTAATAAACCTCCTTCTGATAAAAATCCCTAAAAAAATTCATTTAAATTAACTTAATAAAGGAATAATTTATGAAAATGAAAAAAATATTTTTTTGTTTGTATTTATTTACCTCTTCAACTTCTTTTGCTTATGAAATTATTAGCGAAAAACACTTCAAAACTGCTGGAGTTACAAACATGCCCCCAATAAGAATTGAAGTTTATTCAAATGCAAATAATATAGCGGTTGATAGCGTGTATGCCAAAACGGCAAATGCCGCAGGTCAGGTTAATCAAGCTGCTCGTGTTCCAGTTCAGCAGAAAGCATGTCTCAGCAACAAAAATTCCTATGCCATGCAGTATGGATATAGATTTGACCTCATGGTTGGCCAAGATAATATCTTAGACTCGCAAACGTTTGTTTTACAGCCTGGGGAACATATTTGTCCTACCAGAGCAGGATATGGAAACTTTACCATGAGGGCTAAAGGTAACTATTCTATTTTGGCCCAAACTCGAGCCTCAGAGGGCAGCTCTACAAAAGAAGCTAACGATAAAGCAACTTTAGTAATTAAGTAGGAATGGAGTCAGCCATTAGTTTTTTATTTCATTTCTCGCGCGTCGCTGGTAAAATGTCCTTATGATACAAGATGAATTTAATCGAAAGCGTGATAATTCAACTTCAAAAATGGAAAATGGCTACTTTAAAACTGCGCAAGTTTGACACCTTATTTTCTTTATTATTGTTATTTTTTTTGACATTAATAAATTTTCTGAAATAATTAATCTCTTTTTATTTATTAATATAATAGGAGGTTGTTATGGATTCTGGTCGTGATGCTGATAGAGACCACGAGGAATTTTTTAAAAAATATACAAACTACTTTAATTATCCTCCATCGGATAAAGCTATAGCTGAATATCACAAATGCCGCCATAATGACATCGAAGTTAAGCGTGAAAAAGATGCGATTAAATATTGGAAAAATTACCAGCGTATCCAAGATGCTGTAATAAGTGGTGATTTAAAAACTCTTAAAACATATGATCCTTACACGTTACGCATTACTGTTGATCCATCAAGTAGAAAGTCATTGTTATCCATCGCTGCGATATACAACCAGGTCGATATTATTAACTATTTGATTGATGTAGCAAAAATCCCAGTTAATCAACGCAATAGTCAAAATGATACAGCATTACATTATGCAGCCTATTTCGGAGCTAATGAGTCTATTCAAGCGCTTATTAGAAAAGGTGCGGATATTCGTCTTCAAAATAATTATCTTTTGACAGCAGAGCAAATGTCATTAGAAATCTTCGATAAAAACACGTTACCTGAAAGAAGAGTCTTGAGCAAAGAAAGTGAATACTTGTTACATGTAAGAACATTGGAGTCTATTTATAAATTTTTTGGTATGAAGAAAAAAACAGAGCTTCCTAAAATTAAATCTAATGCGAATCGATTGCAAATATTTTTTTCATGAATAGCTCCATTTTTATTAATTCATTCAACTCAGTGACAACATTTTCATTTTTTATAGATGTTAATTTTTCCTGTAACTGCATGTGACACTCCATTATTAATTTTAGCGTGCTATTTATAATGAATCTAAATTTTAATGTCTACATGAATCGGCAGATCTAGCATGAAGACATGATGATTAACTATGACGTGGCACTATAGATATTAAATAATTAGCCATATGGTTCAGTTCAATGACCTTATCGACCGCACCCATAGACTGAGCAACACCAGCCATACCAAATACAATGGCACTATTGGGATCCTGAATAAGAGTATGTGCATTAACTTTTTTAAGCTCTAATAATCCTGATGCGCCATCATTACCCATTCCTGTTAATATTATACCAATGGCATTACTACCACATACTTTAGCAACAGATTCAAATAAGACGGTGGCAGATGGACAAAAACCAGATACCGATGATCCAACCTTCAACTTAACGATCAGCTTGTCATGCTCTCGAGCAACTTGTGTGTGGTGTGCATCTTGCGCAAAATAAATCGTTCCTGATTTAAGCACTTCTCTATCATCTGCAACTTTTATATTCATATCTGTATTGTTATTTAACCATAATGCAAAGCCATTTATAAAACCACGCGTCATATGCTGCACCACTACGATAGGTATTGGAAAATCATTAGGTAAAGCGCTAAATATGGTTTTTAAAGCCTGCGGACCTCCCACAGAGGAACCTATGGCAATCAATTCATAACAATGCTCAGCTTGCTTTAATGAAGGTTTAACAGGAAGTTTAGTTTCTGGTTTAGTAAAAAACCTCCGCTTAATAACGTGTATTTCAGCCATGCTACGAACCATATCTACAATTTTCTGCGTGGCTTTTATATAGCTATCTTTATTATCGTTGACAGGTTTTGCAACGACAGCAAGAGCACCTGCCTCTAATGCTTCAAATGTAATAGCCATTGATTCAGCATTAATCGCTGAACTGACGATAACAATGGGCAAAGGAAACTGTGACATGATTGCGCGAGTTGCTTGTAATCCATTCATTACAGGCATTTGAATATCCATTGTTATGATATCTGGTTTTAGCGTTTGTGCTTTTTTAATAGCTTCTTCGCCATTTTTTGCAACTCCAACAATACTAAGATCTTTTTCATGACGAAAAATAGATTCGAGAAGAGCAACCTCTGTAGGTGAATCATCAACTATCAGTATTTTTATCATATTGTTATACCAATTGTTCTACAATTTCAAGTAAGGCTTGTGATTCAAACTGACTTTTTACCAAATATGCATTTGCGCCCACTTCAATACCACGCTTTTTCTCTGAATCATTCTCGAGTGAGGTCACAATAATAACCGGTAAATCACATAAGGTTTGGCTTTTTTTCACATTTTCTGTAAGAGCAAATCCGTCCATAATAGGCATATTCACATCGGTAATGAGCAAAGCAAATTTTTGTTTTTGTAAAAGATCCCAAGCTTCTTTTCCATTAACAGCCACGGTGACTTCATAATCTTTACTTTCAAGTATATTTTTTTCTAATGTTCGAGTTGTTATTGAATCATCAACTACTAAAATTTGTATGCGTTTCTTTGATTTTTCAGATGTATTCTGTGGAATAATTCTGGATCGTACACCTAAATTTAATGCTGTTGTTATTAAATCATTACTGTTTAATACAAGAATTGCTTGCCCATTACCATCTAGAGTTCCGCCGGAAACCAATGGAATATGAGAAAGTGGAGGATTTAATGGTTTAACCACAATTTCTCTCTCGCCAATGATTTCATGCACTAATAATGCAATTGAGTGGCTTGCATTTTTCAAGATAAGAATAGGAATATTTTCTTGAATATTAAAATCTTTATTAGTCATACCTAAAATATCTGCTAAGGATTTTAGCGGTATAGCATGTTTATCTAAAACAATTGCTTGACTAGCTTCTAACTCAACAATATCATTAGGTTTTAGCAAAACGATGCGTTCAATAATATTAGTAGGAATGACAAAAGATTGATTTTCGCATTTAACAATTAACCCACGTTCACTTGCGAGAGTTAAGGGAAGCTTTAAATAAAAAGTCGTTCCCACTCCAACTTTTGTTTCAACACTAAGGTCTCCTTTAAGATTAGTTATATTAGATTTTACAACGTCTAAACCAATTCCTCGACCTGAAACATCAGTAATAATTTCTTTAGTTGAAAATCCAGATGAAAATATAAGATCTATTAAAGCTTTTTCACTCATGCCATCTAAAATAGCTTTGTTAAACATATTTTTATTTTCAGCAATCGATGCAATTTTTTTAACATCAATACCCATACCATCATCTGAAATTGATATGATAATATGGTCACCTTCATCTTTTACATTAATATGAATTTTTCCAATTTCTGGTTTTCCTAATTTTGTTCTTATTTCAGGGCTTTCAATTCCATGGTCAATGGCATTTCTTAATAAATGAATTAAAGGATTTTGTAATCCTTCAAGAATTAATTTATCCATTTTAACAGCATCACCCGTAATAACTAATTCAACAGATTTTCCAAGATTATTTGAGATATCACGCGTAAAGCGCGGCAACGAATCGAGCAATATCGATGCTGGCAAAAGCCGTAGCGTACGTAACTCATCTTGAATGGATTCAGACAAAACAGATAATTCATTAATCGATTTCTTCATACTTTTTTCAATTTCTGCAACCAATGCAAAAGTATCTAAAAATGTGGAACTACTTGAATGATAAAGTTTTTTAGTATGATCGTTTAATTCATTACTACTTATACTATATCCAAGTTGCTTCCAAAAATAATCCGCTTGTTTAGATTTATTATTTAACTTCAATATAGTTGCATAATGATCTTCTATGGATATTTTATTAACTTGCATTTCTTCGACCAAAGAAGAAACACGGTCTAAACTTTTTACTGAAACACGAATAGTTTCATATTCTTTTGTTGTAGGATTTTTATGAGAACTTTCATACACTTTTTTATCATTAGTTTGAGCATTATGTTTAATTTTGCTTTCTACAGGAATGTTTTTTATTCCTTGAGATAATCGAGATAGAATATCATTTAAATCAAAACTAAGTGGTGTATGATTTGTAAACGAATCCATTGCCGATCGCATATTATCAATAGATTCTAAACATAAATCGATGATGGGGCTTGAACAAGATATGGTTTTATTTTTCATTGCGGAAAATAAGGATTCTACATGATGTGCAATATTTCCTACATCAAGCACACCCACACCACGTGCTGCCCCTTTGATATTATGAGCCGAACGAAAAATTGATTCAATTATTTTATCTGTTTCTTCATTTGATAAATTATTCTTTTCTAGTTTAAGCAAATTATTGGTAATAGATTGCAATTGCTCAGCAAGCTCTTCTTTAAATATTTCTAATAACTTTTTTGTCATTTCAGGATCATTTGACATAGTTATTCCTATAGCTGATAAATATCAACATGTTCCTTGAGACTTTTTGCCGTCATTACTAAAATAGTAAGTACACTAAAACCGACATATAAACGCTCTCTAATTCCAAAAGCAATTGATGTATTTTCATTGCTTTTATTTGTATTCATAAATAATATCCTATTTAATAGTTACAATTTATATATATCAGTAAATTGTTTAAGGTTTTTTACCATTTTTGCTAAATTACCAATCGCTTCTGTCGTTTGTTTAACACTTGCAACAAACGAAGCGGTTACTTGATTTATTTCATTCATTCCAGCAGTAATTTGTTCTATGCCCACTCCTTCTTGTCGAATAGCAGCCTCAATTTGCTGACTTGCAATAGTTGTTTCATGAATGACATCACTTAAACTTCTTACAATATCACCAGTCTGTTCAACCAATATAGTGCCTTGATCAACTCCCTTTGTACCTTCTTCTGTAACCATCACAGCTTTTTCAGTGGCGCGACGGATATCTTCAAGGATTTTTTGCACTTGTGTGGTCGATTGTTCTGATTGCTCCGCAAGGTTTTTTACTTCAGATGCGACTACAGCAAAACCTTTACCCGCCTCACCTGCTTTTGCAGCTTCTATGGATGCATTAAGTGCTAACATCTTAGATTGTTGCGCCAACGTATTTACCACAGATGTAATTTCACCGACTTGTTGTGTTTGATTGCTCAAAGCTAAAATAGTCTCTGCAATGGTTTGTACTTTTTCACGTACTGCTTTCATTCCTATAACACTATTTTCTACTGCTTCTAATCCAAGCTGACCTTTTTCTCTGGTTCGTTCTGCCATTTCACCTAGAGTTTTTGCTTTTTCAATAGTTTGAGATGAACTTTTTTCAATTTCTTCTAATGAAGCAGTAATTTGATTAATTGATGATGCTTGTTCAGTTGCTCCAGATGATTGAACATCAACGGATTGCCTGACTTCTGCAATTGTTGTTACCATATTGTGACATGCTTCTGTAATTTGCTTTGTAATTGATGCTAAACTATCAGTCATGGTATTTAGATCATTACCTAACTGACCAAGCTCATCATGACTCAGTACTTCAATTCGCTGACGCAAATCACCCGACGCAATTCTAGCACTATGCTCCCTAAATGAATTTATATAACGCATAATTCCACGCGAAGTATAAACCGCTATAATAAATGATCCTATAACCACTAATATTAATAGCATATAAACAACCAGACGTATGGTATCCATATTCACAAGTATTTCATGAGCACCATTTTTAAATAGATCATTTTGAGTATCAAATAATCCACCAACACGATCACCAGCATCATTTAGCGGACCATCAATAATAGTTAAAAAATTATTAAATGCAGGCACAATATTTGTAGTTAAAATAGTTGATGCAGAAGCTAGGGATATTTCATTAGATGAAATGAGAGACAATTGTGCTTTTCTCAACACTGCTAATAAGTTTTTTATCTCCTGCCATTTAGTTATATAGATTGGATTAGTCCAATGTTTAGAATATGAATCAACTAAATCAACTTGGCCATTAAGAAGTTTCCATGATGCCTCAAATCTATTTTTGAGATCTTGATCTTTTGTGATAACCCAATTAATTATAGCTCGTTGTGATTCATAAGCATCAATAGTTAGATCATATAATCCATTATGTGTAGGTAAATCAGTTTCAACAACTTGTGTTGATAAATTTTCTACTACTGTAATCTTGTAGAGAATTACAATAATAGCAACAAGGAGGATTAATATAATTGTACCAAATCCTATAAACAAGCGACCACGTATGCCATTAGTGATAGCATAATCATTTGTTGATGTATTATTTGGCTTATTAGTCATATACAAATACTCTCCTTATGGTATAGCTTTTGATTTAATTTCAACATGTAAATTCGAATTAGCTAAAATCGTTTCAATATTAATAATTGCCGTATTTCCTTGATTAATTCCTAAAATAAATTCGGAAGAAATACTTTGTGACAAAATAGGTAAATCTAACAACGAAGAATCATAAACATCACTTCCAATGATATTATCAGCTAACACACCTACAATCATCTCTTGTTTATTAACAATGATAATTTGAGAATTATTCGATACTTCAGCATCGGTTATAGAAAATAATTTTTTTAAATTTATAACAGAAATTAATGAACCGCGTAAATTTATAATTCCAGCAATATATGTTGGAAGATTTGGTATCGGTGTTAACATATAATTTCCCATAACTTCTTTTATATTTTTATACGGTATGCCATAAAGTTCATTTTTACCTAATTTAAATTTTATATAATTTACCAATGCTGTTTGATCTTCGTTAGCCTCATGTTTCACCGCAAGAATTTTCGCGCGCTCAATCAACTCATCTTGGATTGATTCATCCTTTGGCATAAAATCAAAAGCCATTATATTATTATTTATAGTTTTCAACTTTTCATTTTTGGCATTCATATGTTTATCCTTTTGAAATCTTGTGTAACTCTATTTCTCGCTGAAGAATTTCACTTAGTTTTCCATACGTTAATGCATCAAAATCGGTAACAGGTTGTGTTTGATTAAGTGATTTTGAAATTATCAAGGCATTTTGAAGTGATTTTATTCCCATATCATGTTTCTTAATACGTAACAATAACAAGCCAAGCTGAAAATGAGCTTGAACATAATTTTTATCTAAAAAAATGACTTTACGTAATTCGTCTTCCGCTGACTTCACTTCATTTAATTCAACCAAACTCATTGCTAAAATAAAGTGTGTTTGAATATTAATAGGATCTATTTTAATGATTTCCTCACAAAGTTTAACTGCATCGTTAAGATTTCCTAAATTTGCAAATACAGTTGCTTTTGCATTTAATATAAAAACATCACTTTTAATTTTTTTATAGTTATTTATAGCTTTTAATGCTTCTTTCCATTTTCCTTCATGAATCAATGACATTATCATGCTTTGTGTAATTTCATGAGTTGCTTTTTTACTATCAATTTTATGAGTTTCAGCATAAACCTTTATTGGTTTATATTGTATTGGATTTGTTTTAATAGGTAATAATTTTTTGTTATATGTATCTTCCGTCCGTGAAATTATTTGTTCTAGTTTTTTATGTATATACAATGAGTTATTAACAAATGTTAGATCCATATTTTTTATTACTATTGGATCAGATGCGCCTAACATTAAATATCCGTTGTCTACCAGGCTAGCGCAAAATCCTTGCATGATTTTTTTTGTAATTTCTTCATCAAAATATATTAAAACATTTCTACATAAAATTAGATCTTGGGCATTTGTACCATTAAAAATTGAAGGATAGGTATTATCATTTAAATTAAGATAGGTAAATTCTACTTTATTCATTATTTCAGGTGTTAATACATATATATTTTTTTCTTTTGTAAAATATTTCTTTTTATAATAATCATTTATAGAGCGCATAGACCATTCATGATAATGGCCTTTTATAGCTTTTTTTAATGCGTGTGTGTTAATATCGGTGGCAAGTAACTGTAGTTTCCATTTATCTATATCAGCAGAAAGTAATTCATTTAATATCATGACAATAGTATATATTTCTTCACCACTTGCGCACCCAGCACTCCATATACGCAAATTCAAATCATTTAATGCTCTTTTTTTTGTTATAAGTTCTGGTAGTATCACATCTTCTAATAATTTAACCTGTTTTTTATCTCGGAAAAAATATGTTTCGCCTACCGTAATTTTTGTCATTAAATCATCAAGCACTGGTGTTGACTCTGCACTTTTTTCTAATAACAGGAGATACTCATCTGGAGATACTGAAAATTTAACAAAGGCATCATGGATTATTTTATTTAATTCATGTATTTGATGTGAATGTATTACTATTCCAAAACGCTGTCGAATTATACGAATAACCTTCTCTTGATAAATTGTATTATCAATATTCGTATGATAAAAATTTCCTTGTAGTGAATATTGATTCATATTATTCACCTACCTTAAGTTGTGACTCATGATAACACTATTATTTATAGAAACATCTTTATCTAAAACCATTTTAGCATCTAACATCAATACTAACTCATCATTTATATGTATCACACCTGATACAGCTGAGTGTTTATCTAAAAAATTTTGATTTGTTTGCAATAAGTCATTTTCTATTAACTCAATACCTAGTATTTTATCGACCACTATACCTGTTTCATACATACCTTGCTGACATAATATAATCGGTGTATCTAATGAATATATATTTATTCGATTCAACTCAAGTCTTAACGCTAAATCTATAACAGGTACGCCTTTTCCACCTATATTCATAACACCAACGACATAATTTTCGCTTTTAGGAATTTTTTCTATAAATACTAATGGTATAACTTTTTTAACGATATTTAGATCCAAACACAACTGTATTCCTTGCAACATGAAATGCAATATATATATTTTCTTATTTATTTCATGCTGTTCCATATATTATCCTACATTAATTAATTTTATTAACTGCTTTTTCAAGAACCTTTGTCATTTCATCAACATCTAGCACATGACTTAAAAAATACCCTTGACCTTGTTTACAACCTAATTTAATAAGTAGATCTAATTGATCTTTATTTTCTATACCCTCGGCAATTGCGTCGATTTTTAAATTCTTACAGAAGTCAATAATTGATTTTACAATCATTTTACTTTGAGAATCTATTAGTGCATCATTTACAAATATTTTATCGATTTTTACTCCATCAATAGGCAAATCTTTAAGATGCGAAAGTGATGAATAGCCTGTACCAAAATCATCAAGCACTATACCAACACCTATTTTATGTATTTGATTAATAATATCTTGTGACAAATCAGAATAAGTCAACATGGATGTCTCTGTTAATTCAAATTCAATATAAGATGCCGATATTTTTGTATCGTTAATTATTTTTTTAATCGTTTTAGGAAAGTCTTTTGTTAAAAGTTCTTTAGGTGAAATATTAATAGATAGCTTAAACTGATTTAAATTTTTATTAAGCCATTCGGCGACTTGTTTACATGCGTTTTGTATAACCCATATTTCAATTGCACCAAACAACCCTGACTCTTCTGCCATAGGTATAAATACTGCTGCTGGAATAATACCTAACTTAGCATGGTTCCAATGAATTAATGTTTCAATACGTTCAATTTTATGTGTACCTAAATCATAAATAGGTTGGTATTTTAAACAAAATTCATTGTTTTCTAACGCATGACTGAGGCTGTTTTTTAAATCGATATGCTCATTGTATTTTTCACTTAATTCTTCAGTAAAAAATTGGAAGTTATTACGACCTGCTTCTTTTGCATGATACATAGCAATATCTGCATTTATAACTAATGTTTCCATAGATGTATCTTTTGATGGAAAATAAGCTATTCCTATGCTTGCTCCAACAGTTACTTGATCATTTTCCAACTTATAAGGTTGGTCAATGATATATATGAGTTTTTGTGCCAGCTCTTCTACAATTTTTCGATTTTCTATCTTATCTAAAATAATCGCAAATTCATCACCACCTAATCGCGCTATAAAATCTTTACTACGCAAACATGATTTTAACCTATTGGCTACTTCTTTTAGTAAAAGATCACCTGCATGATGACCTAACGTATCATTGATTGTTTTAAAATTATCGAGATCTAAAAATAACAATGCAATGGATTCTTTACTTTCATGTGCGTTTGTTGTTTTTTCTTTAATAGTAGTTTCAAATTGTAATCGGTTGTATAAACCTGTTAATGGATCTGTAGATGACAGCAATTTTAATTTATGTGTTGTAACACATAGTTTTTTGCGCATATCAGAGATACGCTGCATCGCTTTTATTTTTGATGCTAATGTTATTTCACTAAACGGTTTTGTTAAATAATCGTCACCACCAGCATCAATACCTTTAGCAATATTTTCATCATCTACTGCACCGCTTAAAAATATAATAGGAATCCATTCATCAACATCAATACTTCGTATGCGCTTTGCACATTCAAAACCATCCATGCCTTCCATAATGACATCTAAAATAATTAAATCCGGATGTTTTGTTTTATATACTTCGATGGCATCAAATCCATTACTGACTGCAATGATAGTGTGACCCATTTTTTTTAATGATTCAGTAATGAGTGCAAGTGTTGTTTTTGAGTCATCTGCTACGAGAATCTTCATATAAAACCCCACACATTCAGAGATTAGGCTAACTCATATATATATTATAAAGTAAAATCGAGTTAATAATATTAACCATGCAAACTATTGCACAAGCGCACATTGATTACTTAATGAGCATAGCGTTTGGTTATGGAAGAAAATATTTCTTTGCTACCACTTTGGAATAAAGTACAGTTACTGGTTAGCACTAAAATCGGATAAACATTCATGAAAAAAATATTAATTTTCTCTACTTTACTCTGGCTTTCAAATAGCGGTTATGCAGATACCTGTCCTGGCATAAATGGACTTGATCCATTCCATCCACCCGCAGGTTGGACACTAAACGTTCCGCCTATTGTTGAAGGACAAACATATCACTTTGGTGAGGCTATACACTCGTTAAATGGAAGTTTTTATTATCAACAGGTTATTTGCAAGTATCAAGTATGTGCTTCGGCTTTTTGTCCGGCATTTTCTTTATTAAGTAACAAACAATATGACATGCCTAAAACAAAAACTCCTCCCTGGAATACTTCATCTAGAATTGCTTTTACCTTGACATGCAGACCAGATGATAATGATCCAACGCATTGTGTATTTCAATAACTCATCACTATTACCTTAGTTCCAATCGTTGCAAAATTAAAACGTACCCATTCCGCATCACTCACACTGATGCGGACGCAACCATGGCTAAGATTTGCTTCTGCAATTTCATGCGAGCCATGCAATCCTTGATTCCCATTAAAAAACATGCAATATGGCATAGGTGCACCACCTCTACCTACAGGATATCTTTTGGAATAACACGAACGACTCCCTAAAGTATAAATCCGAAATGTTCCTGAACGTGTTCGGCAAGCTCGATGTATATCAGGGCACCATGATGAACCTGCAGTTGCTAAACCCGCACGCAATAATTTTCCATCAGCAGAATAAGCACCCCACACATGTCTTCTGGGATTTATAATAATGACTTTTTCTCCATAATGAGCCGTCGGTGATAATCGAGATGCATAAGAAGATGAAGCATGGGTTTTTTTGTATTTGTGATGCGTTGTCGTCTTAGTTCTAGTTGTCGTTTTAGTACTCTCATGGTCTTGTGGATTGTAAGACTGAGTATTGTATGCAAGTTGTTCTGTATGATATTTTTCTTGATCATGATAACTGTAATTGGATGCCTCAAAACCAAATGATGAACCATATTGATCATCATCAAAATCAGCCGATGCAAATGCTAAAACAGTTGAGGTATAATTTATAGCGATCGCACAAAAAATCAATAGAATGATTTTACGCATAACAACCACTCCTCGTTTTTTATTACTTATATATTCATTCTAAACCAAATTTAAACTTTAATTATGAATGCTTTTAATACAGCTATGATATAGATGGTCAATAGAAGATCAAATTATAGGCGGTAACGTTCATGATTTGACCTGTGGTAACTCCCGAATAATTACAATTATTTTTAATATTTCCTTAAGCATCTATCGTCATAATGATTGCTAGTTTTATGGATGACTAACACGGAGATACGTACTGATGTCAAACTCACGCAACTGGAATGATGATTATAGCAAAGCAATTGCTGAACTAGCGCAATACAAAAAAAGCCTCGCCGAAGCACTCAAGCTACAAACAGGATTAGAAAAAAGAATAAAACAAGAAACAGCAAAACAAGCAAAAGAAAGAAAATTGTATGAAGATGAAAAAAATAATCTTTTAAAAAATATTGAGCAGCTCAATACTCAGAATGAAAAATTATATGCGTATTGCGAACAACTTGAATTGGATTTAATTAAAGCCAATGATGAAATAAAAAAAATCACTGAAGCTCTTGAACAACTCACTGCATCAACATTTGAAAACAAAACTGCTAATAAAGAAATTGTAAATACAGTTACACCACCACCCGTTGCAGTCACAGAGCCTGTAGCCCAAGTCAATGTCCCAAAAATCATAGCTCAAGTAACTGAAATTGCACCAGCAGCTACAGTTGGAACCTCTAACTTAAGCATGTTTAGCCCTTGGAGAATATTAGGCTACACAGATGCAAAATCCACTCCGACGCAAGAAAATCCAGCACACACTTCACTTGCAGACTTAACGAAAGCAAGTGTTGAACAAGTTTTAGCTGAAAATAATGTTTCGGGATATACACCTAAATAATTTTATGCTGCATCATGCGAGGAGCGCGACCTAAAAAAGCGCTTCTTGCAGTGACGTTATAAACCGAGCCGCGACCGTCAGGGAGTGATCACTTAACTTGAAGTGATCACTCCCTGACGGTCGCGGCTCGGTTAGCGGGAATAGGTGGACAATTACGATTTTTTCAATATATCACGAATTTCTATTAACAATTTTTCTTGCTCAGTCAAAACTGGTTTCTTTTCTGCTTCTTTTATTTTTAACGAATATAACAATTTAATTGCGAGAAATATGGAAAATGCAATAATCGTAAAATCAACTATGCTTTGCAAAAATAAACCCCATTTAATGACTGCATGACCTAGAGTAAATGTTTTATTGGAAATATTAATGCCACCCAATAAAATACCGATCAAAGGCATGATGATACCATCTACCATTGAAGAAACGATTTTACTGAAAGCAGCACCAATAACCACAGCGACCGCTAAATCAATAACATTGCCACGCATAGCAAATGCTTTAAATTCATCTATAAACTTCATATTAATTCTCCACAATAAACGAAGGATTAATTAAAGAAACTTTATTATAACGCAACTCTTGTCCAAGATGAGTTAATTTAACTTGTTTGCCGACCTCACTTACTAAAATATGACCTGCAGCTGTGTCCCATTCCATAGTAGGCGCAAAACGTGGATATATATCCGCAGCACCTTCTGCAATCAAACCAAACTTCAAAGCGCTACCCGATGTGATTACACTCACTTGTTTGCCGTTTTCATTGAGTTTTTGTAAATACATTTCTGTTTGTTCGCAATGATGAGACCGAGATACCACTGCACGAAATATTCCATCTGAAGGCTGATGCATTTCAAGCTTAATATGCTCATTATTCAAAATTTTATAAGCTCCTTTTCCTTCTTCTGCATAATAAATCAAGCCAAAGGCAGGAGCATTCACAACACCTAATATAGGCTTATTATTTTTAATGAGAGCGATATTTATCGTAAATTCACCATTTCGTTGAATAAATTCTTTTGTACCATCGAGTGGGTCAACTAGAAAAAAATAATCCCAATCTTTTCTTGCTTCATAATCAATTTGTTTAATGGATTCTTCGGAAACAATAGGAATAGAGGGATAAAGTTTTTCAAGAGAGCTACAAATATAAGTATTTGATTCAACATCTGCTTTGGTTAATACAGAGTGATCCATCTTCTTCATGATTTCTAATGACTGCTGCTCATAAATCATCATGATGAGCCTTGCAGCTTGGTTAGAAATTTTGAGAATTTCATTAATATCCACTTGAACCATATATAACAACACCTAAATGATACACTAAGTCACCAGCGATTCCCGCTAAAGAAGGTTAGCTATGCTCTCGGTGTCATTCCCGCGCAGGCGGGAATCCATTCGGATGGGTTCCCGCCTGCGCGGGAATGACACCGAGAGCATAGCTAACCTTCTTTAGCGGAAATCACTGCTCATTATACACCTTGCATTAGCTAAGTGTTAATGTATACTTTTTGCATAAAGTTGAACAGTAAAATCGATATCTTAGCGCATGGAGATAGCATGATGTTTTTCAAATGGATTGTCACACCCCGTCAACGTTGCGACCTAGAAATGCTATTAAATGAAGCATTCGCTCCTTTAACTGGATTTTTAACACAAGCTGATTACCAAAGCGTTTTAACCTCCATGCGTCTGCAAAGTAATAAGCTATGGCCAATTCCTATCACCTTAGATGTTAATGATCATTTTGCTGGGGAGATCAACCTAGGAGATATTATCGAACTTTTTGATTTTGATAATACACTTTTGGCACGTATGCAAGTTAGTGATAAATGGCGACCTGACAAACATAGTGAAGCTTTGAAAATATTTAATACAACTGATAGGCGACATCCTGGTGTTAATTATTTATTACATACTGCTGGCACATGGTATTTAGGCGGTACCATCGAAAAAGTACAAATCCCCAAACATTTTGATTTTATCAATTATAGACACACTCCCGAATCACTTAAAAGATTATTTTTGTCACTGGGATGGGAGCGCATCGTCGCATTTCAAACACGAAATCCCATTCATAAAGCTCACATGGAGTTGACGCAGAGAGCAGCGGAAGATATACATGGCAATATACTTATTCATCCCGTCGTTGGCATGACAAAACCTGGAGATGTTGATTATTTAACACGCGTGCATTGTTATCAAAAAATATTACATCACTATCCCGCAAATAAATCATTATTAAGCTTATTACCATTAGCTATGCGAATGGCTGGCCCTAGGGAAGCGCTCTGGCATGCCCTCATACGAAAAAATTATGGTTGTACTCATTTTATCATTGGTCGAGATCATGCCGGTCCAGGCAATGACTCTCAAGGAAAATCCTTTTATGATCCTTATGCTGCACAAAAACTTGTAGCACAATATCAAGATGAAATTGGAATTTCTATAGTACCATTCCAGGAAATGGTTTATGTAAAAGAACGTCGCACCTATTGCACTCAAAATGAAGTTCAACCGAATGAAACAACACTCACCATTTCTGGCACAGAGCTTAGGTCAGCATTACTTAATGAACAAACTATTCCTTCCTGGTATTCTTTCCCTGAAATTATAGAAGAATTACGACAATCTTATCTTCCAAAATATAAAAAAGGTTTTACCATTTTTTTTACTGGCTTATCCGGCGCAGGAAAAACAGTTTTATCTCAAGCATTATTTGCAAAACTTCGAGCTTATGGCATAAAAAATATATCAGTACTCGATAGTGATGTCACTCGCAGAGTCTTAGGACAAGAGATTGGCTTTTCAAAAGCCGATAGAAATTTAAATATAAGACGCCTTGGCTTTGTAGCATCAGAAATCACAAAAGTGGGGGGCATTGCCATTTGCGCCGCCATTGCTCCCTACGCTGAAACAAGAGAAGAGAATCGACACTTGATATCTCAATACGGGGGCTATATCGAAATTTATCTCGAAACGTCCTTTACCGAATGTGCAAAGAGAGACACAAAAGGTTTATATGCTCAAGCTCTTAGAGGCGAATTAAAAAGTTTTACAGGATATAACGATCCATACGAAACTCCTCTTTATCCAGAAATTCGTATCGACACTTCCGTAAAATCAGTGGATGAATCTATAAAGATCATCACTGATTTTTTATTACGGGAAGCCTACATTAAAGAAAATATTAAATCCTTATCTCTGGAAGTTAACGCATGACAGAAAAAAAAGTCTTTATGGTTCTCGGATTCGCTCGTAGTGGGACGAGTGTAATCACTCGCGGACTGAATGCACTAGGCATCGATCTCGGTGATCACATCAAAGAACATAAACAACAAAATCGCTGGAACCCCACAGGATTTTTTGAAGATGAAGAAGTCATATATCATATCAACGCAAAAGTATATAACCAATTAGGGCATCGTATACGCGGTATTCCCATTATTGCTAAGAATGCATTTTATCAGCAGGAATTATCAAGCCTAAAAAATGATACCATACATAGACTCCGTCAAAGATTTTCGAAAACTGATCATTGGGGTTTTAAAAATCCTAGCAGTGCGAAAATCATACCTTTTTGGCAATCCGTATTTGATGCAGAAAAAATTAAAGATCATTATATTATTGCACTTAGAAATCCTTTATCTTCAGCAAGTTCATTTGCTAATCTCACTGATGTCGATCTCGAAACAGGATTATTATTGTGGCTCACACACCTCATTCCTATTATCGATGAAACCATGGGAAGACAACGCATCGTAGTAAGTTATGAAATGATGATGCAAGATCCAAAAAAACAACTATTACGTATAAAATCACAATTAAATATTCAAACTTCTCTGGAAGATATCGATAGTTATACCAAACAATTTCTTAATAAAGACTTACATCATCATCGTTTTAATGAAACCGATTTAATAAACCATCCGGCTATAAAAATTTCTCCATTATGTCTCAAAGTTTATGATCTTCTAATGAAGTTAGCTTCTGATGAACTACACCCAGATAGTACTGAGTTTATGGACACATGGAAAATAATTAAAAATGAATTTGAAAACTATTATCCTATTTATTGCTATATCGATACTTTATTAAAGCGCAACAAAGAATCACAAAGAATGATACGGCATATACAAAAATCAATTGTTTGGAAATTATTTTACCCTATACGATGGATAGATGATCTTTTTAGACAGTTTCGGGTAAAAAAACGTGCTAAAAAACGATTATTGACGGCTTATGAATGATCCTATAAATTCAAAAATCCTTTATAATGTAAATATTATGAGGATAAAGTATGAAACTGCTAGCTATGATAATAATAAGCTCATCATGCATTCTTATCACTGGCTGCGCAAGTGAAAAAACCGGTACACCCACCCCTGCTTATGCGACATATTATTTTCCTGTTTATTATCCCGCTTATAATTATGCACCATATTTTGATGAACATTATGAACCTGATCCTTCTAATAATAATTTTAATTATTATGGTTACTATGGATATTGGGGAAAAAAATAGCTACACTAAAAAATCATCATCTCAAATGGAGTGTTTGACGTGTTAGAAAGAAAGGGTGCACTTGTTGTAAAACCAAAAACCATGCCTGAAAAAATAAGTATTATGACATTCAATATTGCTTGCTTACCATTTCTTGGCGCAATCAATGCAAAATTTCTGCGATTAAATCGCACGAGAACGAACCTCATTATCGAAAGAATCATACAATGGAATCAAAATTCAGGACTTGATTCTGCACCAGACATACTCTGCTTTCAAGAAGCCATGGCTCCAGAAACCCGATTATTATTAAAGCAAAAACTTATAGCAATTTATCCTTATCAAACTGATAATCTAGGAACTGAACTTCTACGTGGAAGTGGATTATATATTTTTAGTAAATATCCTATCCTTGAATCTCTATTCATTAAATATAATAACGCAAAAATTGGCCAAGAAACCCTAGCTATCAAAGGTTTAATGGGTGTAAAACTTAAAATCTCTGATAATCAATTTATTACGGTTTTTACTACACATTTTGAAGCGGATGGCGCAATCCTTGGCGATAAACAACAAGCTCAAACAGGGAAAACAAATTCCTATGAACGCGGGGAACAAATGGGAATTATAGACCATCAATTTAAAACTTGGGGAATTAATCCTCCTAAAAATTATCCCATGATGCGGCATTGCAAAACATTCATTAGTGGTGACTTTAACACACCCCTAAATGATGTTCGAAGAATGCATAGCATAAGCACAGGAAATGCTAAAAATAATTTTAAGAAAAATATGGTGAAATATGCAGGTCAAAATGCATTATTCCAACATTTAGAACTTACCGTACCCATCAATTTTCAGGAAGTGAGAGACGAACATCATTACAAAGATCATGTAAAACAAGTCGTACCCGAATTACTAGAAAAAGCTAAATTAGACAATAAATTTATTGGAACTTATATCGGTGATAAAATTTCTAAAGAAAATAAAGACTCTAATAGACCTATAAAACCTTATGATGCAGAATGCAATGTCATTGACGGTGTTTTTTGCAGTCAATTTACAGAATCAGAAAAAATAGATTGGAATGTTTCTGATACTCCTGGCTCATTCCAATCAAAAATTATTTCGATGAAATTAAATGGTCAAGATGGTGAAAGCGATCTTAGTTTAAGCGATCATTTTCCTATCGTCGGGACATGGCAACCTAAACTTTTCCAAACTGTTAAATCAGCACCTGAGATACAAGAAGATGATATTACAAAAATTTATAAGCAAACACTCTTATGGCATTGACAGCTATTCTCGCTAAAGAGACAAAAATGATATCATTTTGGCCTTAATATAAAAATAAGGCCTTAAGCCATCCTATTCCTCGACATTTCGCTCATCCTAATAATGTTATAATGTACTTGTGCACTAATAAAATACTGCTCTCACCCCAAGAGGATAATAAACCAGATTCATGGAGGGAGAATAGAATGAGAACAAAATTCCTAATAGCATGCTTCTTCGTACTACTTAATACTGGATGCACATCTATCAATGGCACTGGCCCGTGCATTACCCAATACGGATGTCAACGCAGCATGATATGTGCCAATGGTCCTAATTGTGAATGCACCGATCCAGGTTGTTACTCAGGAAACGGTAATTTTTGCTTAAGTACTGGCACATGTTGTCGAGCCTTTGGCAACATGGGTAATAATGCAGCATGGTAATTTTTGCTTTAGTATTAACACTATGTTGAGATATGATGTAGTGTGTACTAACAGTAAAGGACGTGTGTATGTTGCCTATGCCATATGGATCTTTTTCGTTACAACTCATTGCTTTAACCGCGGGGGTCGCACTTTTTATCTGGTCACTGAACTCTGATGATAGAGGCGCTCTATTAGGTCGTTTTTTTGGATTTATCATCATGATATTGGCTTTACTTTCCGTTTTATGCACGATATACATGAGTATAAAATTCTGGACCCAACCTGCCGGCAACTATGAGATAGTTCAAGTATCAGATCAAGCCAGCCCAACTACGCAAGAACATCCTGTATCACACAAAGAAAAATCAACAGATAAAAAGAAATAAAATCATTTGCCCTGTGCTTAACCTGCATGGGGTTATATTTTACAACTCTAGCGATAAATGACTAAAATTTAACTAATGGCATTTAGTGCTTTACTCATATAGAATACAAGGTTTTTTTGGATGAGAGCCTTATGCACATTCTCTGCGTTATTCCAAGCCGAATCAGCTCAACGCGATTACCGCGTAAGCCTTTGCTGCCTATCCAGGGCAAGCCTATGATTCAATGGGTTTATGAGAACGCCTCACGTTGCAAACTATTATCCGACGTGGTCGTGGCTACCGATAGCAAAGAAATTGCTTCTATTATTAAAAATATAGGTGGCAAATATTTGATCACAGATCCCGATCTGCCGACAGGATCCGATCGTGTTGCCGCCGTTGCTGAACATTTTCCTGAAGCAGATGTCGTGATCAATTTGCAAGGCGATGAACCTTTCATCCGACCTCACATGTTAGAAGCTTTGGTGGCGCCCTATCTAGCTGGTGAAACACCTGATATGACAACGCTTGCCTATCCTTTAGATATGGCAAAATTTCATGATGCAGGAACAGTCAAAGTTATAACTGACGTCAAAGGCAATGCGCTTTACTTTTCACGTTCACCTATTCCCTACTTTCGCACGCCGGAAATTGCACCCGTTTATAATCATATGGGCTTGTATGCGTTTCGCCGTGATTTTTTATTGCAATACACGAAGCTGCCACAAACACCTTTAGAAAAAACTGAAGCTCTGGAGCAATTGCGCGCTTTAGAACATGGGTATAAAATTCGTGTTTGTTTGACTGAAAGCAATACGCTTGAAATTAATACTCAAGAAGAATATGATCGAGCACAAGAATTTATTTACTCAGATTAATTATAATAATAAGGACGTTATATGACACAAAGAAATTCTCTTTTACAACCTCTCTTTAAAGCTGTTAGAACCTACAACCCTATTACTGAAGAAAAGTTATCAGAACTCAGAGCTCTGATAAAAGATATACAATCAAGAACAGCGCAAGGTGAAGCGATAAGTATCGATGATCCTGATTTCGCAGGTGGCAACGTATATAATTATGCTGCCCAATTTAACCACCTAGGCCTGGTGGATGAACTCATTAAAGCCAATGTTAATCCCAACATCAAAAGCTCTGCCGGTGATGCACCTCTTCACTGGGCTATGAACGATCACACACAAATGATTCATAAACTACTTGTAGAGGCCAAAGCAGACCCAGACAGCCAACAAAGGAGCGGAAATACTCCACTCATCAACGCTAAAGATAACAAGGAACTTGTCGAATTACTGTTAAATAATAAGGCAACCCCTGACATCCAAAATAATGAAGGCGATACTGCGCTCATTATAGCTGCAAGAAAAGGCCGTGAAGAAATAGTCCGATTATTATTAAAAGCAAAGGCTAACCCTGACATCCAAAATCGCTATAAAACCACTGCTCTTATGGCAGCTGTTGAAAAGAGCAATGCAACGATTACCCAACTGCTACTTGACGCAGGCGCAGAAACTGAAATTGGCTATGACCATAGCATCACAGCACTTGATCGCGCCATAACTTTAAAATTATTTTCGTTACGCGATCGTTTTGATAATGGCATTGATTTAACTGATAATTTATCTGTCATACATGCATTACTTCAACATGGCGCATTAATTCATCATCCTGAATGGCTTTTTGAACTTCTTACCTATTGTGACGCAAGAGATCCTAATGTGGTGTCTACTCTATTTCATTTACATGAATATTTAATACATCAACCATTACTTAAATCTTTGTTAGATCAAACCACTCAATATATAGAAAAATTGAATCATTTGATCCAATCACAAAAAAAAGAATTTATGGAAATAGCTGATCTAGCAATGAACCCACTTTTCCCCACTGATCTGAAAAATATCGTCTATTCATACGCCCCCCCTTTAGAACGACTTAGACTCTTCACCTTGAACAATGACCCATTAGCCGAGAAAAAGACACACTCAAGCATGGCAGAAGAAAAAATCGTAGTGCCAGTACCCAAAAAAACTTGCTCAGTGATGTAAGCACTTACAATTTCCGCCATTCTTCGTTATGATACGCCGCATGACAAACAAAACTGATCCTATAGGCATATTCGATAGCGGCATTGGCGGGCTTACCGTGGCGCAGGCTATCGTCACTCAACTACCCAAAGAAGACATTGTCTATTTTGGTGACACTGCGCACATGCCTTATGGTGAAAAATCAACCTCTGCCATCCAAGCTTATTCGGTCAAAATTGCAGATATGTTGCTTAAGCAACATTGCAAATTAATCTTGATTGCTTGTTATTCAGCGACTTCAGCGGCTTTTGATTTAGTTAAAGAATACGTAGGAACTCAAGCCACCGTCATGAACGTGATTGACCCCATGGTACATCACATTGAACAGCATTATGCAAATAAACGCCTAGGACTGATAGGTACACGTCAAACCGTGAATTCAAATGTCTATAAAAAGAAAATCGATACATTAAATAATGGCGTACAATTAAATTCTTTGGCGACTAATTTATTGGCATCTGCGATAGAAGAATTTGGCGATAATAACGTGATTGACAGCTTACTTGCTGAATACTTATCTCATCATTCCTTAAAAGAGATAGAAGCATTGATTTTAGCTTGCACTCATTATCCGGTTGTTAAAAACAAAATAGCCCAATATTTTAATCATCGAATTACGATTATTGATCCGTCTTATGTTGTCGCTGAAGCTGTGACTAAGCGCCTAGAAGCTGATAAATTACTCAATGAAAAAGGCTTAGGCCATAAACATTTTTATGTGTCGGATTATACTGAATCTTTTGCATCGGGAACTAAAATATTTTTCGAAGAAAAAATTAACTTAGAACATTATCCTTTGTGGGAATGATATGAACTACCAACATTCCTACCACGCCGGCAATTTTGCTGACGTTTTCAAACATGCTATTTTAGTATCCCTCATTGAAGCTCTCCAGCGTAAGGAAAATGGATTTTGTTATATCGATACGCATGCAGGTGGGGGACTTTACGATTTAACTTCTGGAGCTGCTCAAAAAAGCAAAGAGTATGCCTCTGGCATTGGCTTATTGTTGAGTGAGAAGACACCTCTTGAAGGTTTACATACCTATTTAACATGCATAAAAAAAGTTAATCCTGACACTCAATTACGTCACTACCCAGGGTCACCCTATATCGCACAATGTTTGCTGCGCCCACAAGACCGAATGGTACTTTCTGAATTGCATCCTACGGTATACCAAACAATCAAAGAAACGTTTGCACACCATAAACAAGTAAGCGTACATCGTTTGGATGCTTATCAAAGTTTAAAAGCTTTTTTACCGCCCAAAGAACGACGCGGATTAATTTTGATCGATCCACCTTATGAACAAAACAATGAATTCAGCCAACTTATAAGCACTATACCTTTAGCGCTAAAACGTTTTGCGACGGGAGTTTATGCGATCTGGTACCCCATCAAAGATCGCCCGCCCATTGAACGCTTTTATAAAGAGCTTAAAAAGCTTATTGAACAGCCCATACTGGTTGCTGAACTCTGCATTTATCCAGAAACCAGCGCACAACACTTAAATGGCTGCGGAATGTTAATTATTAATCCACCTTGGCAGCTTGACGCTCAAATTAAAGGCTATTTGCCGCAATTATGGTCAATACTAAGCCCGCAAAATAGCGGGCAACAGCGTGTTTTCACTCTAACTTAATCATTCATAAGTCAATTTTTTATACTTCCATGCAATCAATAGGTTAGCGCAAGACCGTGATTTGTCTTCGTTTGATTATGTTACTATCAATGATGTAGATGATAATAATTACTCTAAAAAGAGGAGGATGGGTGCCATGAGAAATCTAATTGCGACACTGGTTATTGTTTTAGCAACCACATCAATCACTGGATGTACCACGGGTCAACAACAAGCTGCAGGTATTGGCGGGGGCGCCGTGCTTGGCGGTGTTGCGGGTAGCGCTTTAACAGGCGGCAGCGTCGCAGGAACCGTAGTAGGCGCAGGATTAGGCGCTTGGGGTGGTTACGAACTAACAAAATAATAATTAAATTTAGTTCGATTTTCTAAGGCAGCACAAGTGGTTTACGTGTTGCCTTTTTTTTATTCCTGAGACATTATATTCACCCATTCCTAAAGAGAAAAAACAATGACATTACAGGTAGGCGATCGCGCGCCGGATTTCACGTTACCATCCGATCAAAATGAACCCATATCACTCAAAGATTTTCTCGGAAAAAAAGTAATCTTATATTTTTATCCCAAAGATAATACCCCAGGTTGCACACGGCAAGCCTGTGATTTTCGTGATTCATTAGCTCAATTTGCTAACCAAAACACGATCGTTTTAGGCATCTCCAAAGATAGTCCGGATCGCCACAAAAAATTTAAACAAAAATATATTTTACCTTTTACTTTATTAGCAGATGAAAATGGCGATGTATGTGAAGCTTATGGCATCATCAACAAAAAAAGTTTATTTGGTCGCACTTTTTTAGGTATACAACGTTCTACTTTTCTGATCGATGAAAAAGGTAATATTCTCGCCATATGGCGTAAAGTTAAAGTCACAGGACACATAAAACAGGTGCTAGATGAACTCAACCAACGTTAAACAAGCAAAAACCGCAATCACCCCCACACGTGAACAAGATTATCCCGAATGGTATCAACAGGTCATAAAAGCCGCTGATCTCGCTGAAGTTTCTCCGGTGCGCGGTTGTATGACCATAAAACCTTGGGGTTATGCCATATGGGAAAATATCCAACGCGTTTTAGATGATCAACTCAAAGCAACGGGGCATAAAAACGCTTATTTTCCTTTATTGATTCCAGCGAGTTTTTTAGAAAAAGAAGCGGCTCATATTGACGGTTTTGCTAAAGAATGTGCCGTGGTCACTCATTATCGTTTAGGCGTTAATGAAGAAGGCAAACTTATTCCCACCAGTCCGCTTGAAGAACCTTATATTATTCGCCCCACCTCGGAAACTATCATAGGGGAAGCATTTTCACGTTGGATTCAATCTTATCGCGATTTGCCTTTACTGATTAACCAATGGGCCAATATTATGCGCTGGGAAATGCGCACACGCATGTTTTTGCGTACTTCAGAATTTCTCTGGCAAGAAGGTCATACCGCTCACGCATCCGCTAAAGAAGCCGTTGTTGAAACCTTAAAAATTCTTGATTTATATACTGCATTTGTCGAAGATTATTTAGCTATGCCGGTTATTAAAGGTGAAAAATCGGAAAGTGAACGCTTTCCTGGTGCAGTGAATACCTATTGCATAGAAGCCATGATGCAAGACAAAAAAGCGCTTCAAGCCGGAACTTCCCATTATTTAGGTCAAAATTTTTCGAAAGCTTTTAATATAAAATTTTCCAATGATAAAAGCGCTGAAGAATTAGCCTATACAACTTCATGGGGTGTTTCTACGCGTATGATTGGTGGTCTTATCATGACTCATAGCGATGACAATGGCTTAGTATTACCACCTAAAATTGCGCCTTTACATGTGGTTATTCTACCTATGGTACATAAAGAAGAACAACGTGCCGATATTATGGCTTATTGCGAACAGCTAGCCGCTGATTTGCGCCAAATTTATTTCGACCGTAGACCGCTTGCCGTCGAAATTGATACCCGAGAACTCACCGGTGGTGAAAAAGCCTGGAGCTGGGTCAAAAAGGGCGTGCCTATTCGTGCAGAGGTCGGTGGAAAAGAATTGCAAAACGACGCAGTTTTTGTCGGCCGCAGGGACAAAGAATACAAAGATCGACAAAGCATCGCTCGAAAACAGTTTATCGAAACTATTGTCACTGAACTTGAAGGTTTACAAACCACCCTACTCAAACGTGCGCGTGCATTTCAACAACAAAATACAGTGCTCATTGATAATAAAGATGATTTTTATGCATTTTTCACTAAATCTGACGGCGGTTTTGCCTTAGCGCATTGGAATGGCGATTCTGCCATTGAGGCTAAGCTTAAACAAGATCTTAATGTCACCATACGTTGTATTCCTCTGGTTGAACAACCCGAGCCTGGTCAATGTATTTTCAGTGGGGAGAAAAGTGCTCAGAGGGTGATTTTTGCGAAGTCTTATTAAATATGCTACCCTACGTGCCATTCATTCACTATCAACCATGCAATAGGACTATTAAGATGAAAGACCTTGAATCAACTATCAAATTACTTGCAGCTCGCGGAAAAGGCATTCTAGCTGCTGATGAAAGCTCCCCTACAATTACCAAACGTTTTGCTGCAGTGAATGTTGAATCTACCGAAGAAACACGTCGCGCCTATCGTGATATGTTAATGACCACACCAGGCGTCAATGAATTTATTGCCGGCGTGATTTTATTTGAAGAAACTTTGAATCAAAAAGCCCTCGATGGCACACCATTTCCAGAAAAATTGCAACAACTCGGCATTGTTCCTGGAATCAAAGTCGACAAAGGTTTAGTGATCCTACCAAATACTGCTGATGAACAAACGACCCAAGGTTTAGATGGTCTTGCAGAACGTTTAGTGGATTACAAAGCAAAAGGCGCTCGTTTCGCAAAATGGCGTGCTGTTTATGCGATTTCTGAAAATACGCCTAGCATGTTAGCAATTGAAACCAACGCTGAAGGCTTAGCACGTTACGCTGCGATATGCCAAGCCAATGGTATCGTACCTATTGTTGAACCCGAAGTTTTAATTGATGGCGCACACACCATTGAGCGTAGCGCAGAAGTTTGCGAACGTGTACTCAATGCCGTATTTCGTGCCTTAAAAAAACACAAAGTACAATTAGAATACATGATCTTAAAGCCAAGCATGGTTATCAATGGCAAAACTTGCCCTGTTAAAGCATCTGCTGAAGAAGTGGCTAAAGCGACTATTACTGTTTTAAAACGTACTGTACCTGCAGCTGTACCTACCATTAACTTCTTATCCGGTGGACAATCCTCTGAAGAAGCGACGGCTAATTTAAATGCCATGAATGCTCTCTGTGGAAATCTTCCTTGGAATGTAAGCTATTCTTATGCACGCGCATTACAAGATAAACCCATGAAACTATGGCATGGCGATAACCAACAAGTTAAAGTCGCGCAACAAGCTTTTTATCATCGAGCTAAGTTAAATAGTTTAGCTTCTGTAGGTAAATATGCGGTTTCCATGGAAAAAGAAACGGCAACAGCGTAATACTATAGATCCGCTTGTCATCTCATCTGATGGCAAGCTGAGATTCATACTCGTTAAAGGGAATTTACATCATGGCAGTAACTATTCTCAACACCTTAGAAGCCAAAGAACAATTTACCGATTTAATCAATCGCGTCGCCCATAGCAAAGAACGTATTATTCTTACTCGTCGCGGTAACGAAATTGCAGCAATCATTCCTATTGAAGATCTTGTCTTAATCCAAGAAACTCAGGACAACCAAGATCTCCGTGAAGCCATCGACGCCTTGAAAGAAGCGAGACAAGCCGGAACGATTACGCTCGAAAAACTCAAAGAAGATACAGGCAGTTAACGCCGTGACGACTCCTTATAACATTAAAATCGCACCTACCGCGCATCATCAGATTATGTCGCTTTCTGCTAAACATCAACGTTTAGTGATTAAATTAATCGAAGCATTAGCAGTTAACCCTAGACCGCCAGGTGCAAAAAAAATTACTGGCATGACAGGACTTTATAGCGAACAGATAAATAATTTGCGTTTGGTTTATAAGATAGAAGATCAAGAAATATTATTGCTTTTAGTTAAATCATAATGGAAGCTGATATTTCATCGCTCTAGTCGAAACTGATTATCACTCATCTTAGGCAATCTATCTCGTATTTCCGAAATATTCACATCACCAAAAAATCGTGGATCTTCTTTGGAAATCCGATCAATAATAGAAATAATATTCTCGCATTCGCCAAATTTTGAACTGAAATCACTTTCTCGTTGCGCCTCTCTTGATAAACGTACTAGGTCAATTATTGTTTTCATATCAATAACTGAACTGAATATACCCCAATCCGAGGTTGAAAGTGTACCTGGCTGATTGGCATCCAGATAAGAGCTGCTTGCTATTTCAACTTGTTTTAAAAATGCATCTACAGCTGTAGCCTTAGCTTCATTCGTGATGCGACTATACAAATCAGAAAAAGTTTTTTGCGGAGCTACCATTAAAGATTTTTGTGTTTTTTCCGAATAGATTTCAGCACGAGTTTTTCTTAATTTTTCGAGATGATTATCCGATAGCGTATCAACACTTAATATTTTCATTTCACTCTCAATGTAATTCAATAATTCAGCTTGAAGTTGCACCATTTGATTCATTCGTTCAAACAATTGTTGTGATATACCTCGATATTGTTTGGGGAGTGACGGCTCCTCCAACTCTTGCTTGTCTTTTTTGAATTGACTTAAGTCTTCGTTCATGGCTTTTTGTTCATCAAGAGGTCTCGTTGTTTTTTTATCCTGTATTTTGTCAACAAGGTTACCTATTATCGCCATTAAGTCATCTATTTTTTCTCTATCTGGATTTAAACTTAGGCTTACAATATAAGTCATGCTTTTTAATAAGCTTTCATAAAATTCTCTATTATAATTCTCTACAGGACCTTCGTGATCATTTAAAATATTACTTAATCGTTTTTCAAAATTTAACCACGCACTCCGTACGTCGCTATCATGAAATTTAAATTGAGATTGTTCTTTTAAAATATGATAAAAATCACTGTAATCATTCGCTCCAACAGAAATAGCTTTATTTTTATCTTGATCTTTATATTTAGTTTTTATATCAAAAATAAATTTTACAACACTATTAAAAAACTCTTCCATTTTCATAATCACTAAAATAAGATG
>Ga0207073_1033_pt1 | contig 34341 bp, 37 predicted proteins | sample Alteio_BWMinHeat_65_FD_153575 | JGI IMG/M metagenome (GOLD analysis project Ga0207073, IMG submission 153575) | Enriched cells from forest soil in Barre Woods Harvard Forest LTER site, Petersham, Massachusetts, United States -... | ecosystem: Environmental > Terrestrial > Soil > Temperate forest >...
CTAAATCATTGTGGAAATGACCTAATCGCCCCGTTCCAGCTTCCAAAAACATCTTCGCCATGTCTTCCTTACCTTGGTCTATGGCTTTTAACAGGGGAACTTTCATCCAATAACCATATTTGTTAAGGCCCCGATGATAATCAAAATCCGGATTATTTCTAACGGAATGATCTACCTCATGATTTTTCCCATCATCTCCAAGATTATAGAGTGCCTTTAACCTTTCTCGTAAGACTTCTTTATTATTGCTGATAACCAGATTAACTAACTCTCTTTCACCTGGACACAGATGACTAAGCATAAAACTGCTCCTCGATTTTTTAATTATGAATGTGCATTATACTGACTGTCGGGTATAAAAAAACAATAAAAATTAACGTGCTATAGACTCTAATATTTAGTTTTCAAAAAACTTTACTTGAGGTAGTGATTTGAAATGCTTATCTGAGGTTATTAAAACGGCATTTTGTTCTCTACAAGTAGCATAAATAATCGCATCTGCCATGGTTAAACCGAATTCTTTACTTGTCTCGGCAGCATATAAAGCCAATCCAGTTTCTAAGGGGATAACTGTTGCCGACTCAGTGATGCCAATAACTTCCAAAGCTGTATTTGTATCTTTTTCGCGGCATATCCATTTATATAATTCATATTGGACTAAAGTCGGTATAATCAATTGAGTTGGATTTGTCAGGTAAGGTTCAAATAGCTTGATTAATTTCCCTTGCGTAAGCCATTCTATCCAACCACAAGTGTCCACCAAATATTTCATATTCTTTCGCCTCTATCGCGAATATTTTTAGTATTTGCGCCAATCATAATGCCTTTAAGATCATGAAGATCACGCTTAGGTACGAGCTCTAAACAACCACCTTTGACAATAAAAATAAATTGTTGTCCTGGTTTGATATGTAATGCATCTCTTACTTTTTTAGGAACTGAAATTTGAAATTTGGATGAAATAGTTGCAGTATACATATTCTTACCTCTAACATATCGATTGCATAATTGTACTATATCTTATATAAAAGTAAGAATCAAGATAACTGTTCAGTGACTGTTCAGTGGTTGCCACAGGTCGTGCGTGCCCGATTGCGTGCCCGTGCCCGCGTGCGTCTTTTTCCTTAATTTTATCAAAGCGTTAGCTATTTTAGTCAGCATTCCAACGATTTGCAGGATAAGATGCCTGCATTGATGATGGATTTAACGTCAGACAAAAAGACGCACGCGGGCACGCACGACCTGTGGCAACCGCTGAACTGACTATTGAGTATAAAAAAACAATAAAAATTAACTCGCTTTTGCTGTTACATCTTGCTCTGCATCTGGCGCAATATTTGCCAGATGTAGAGCGCCTTCCATGATTTTTTTAAAAACAGGCGCTGAAACTGTCCCACCTAAATAATCTTTGCCCTTGGGGTCTCTTATGACAACTGCCACGACAAACCGTGGATCGCTCACAGGCGCCATGCCTACAAATGAGGAAATATGATGATCTTTTTCATAACCATTGGGACCCACAATGCGTGCAGTCCCTGTCTTTCCAGCAACACGATAACCAGGAATACGTGCGGACTTTCCTGTTCCGTCTTTCTCAGTCACAACAGACTCCAATAAAGAAAGCATCTGCTTGGCGACTTTTGCCTGCATGACTCGCTCACCCACGGGTGCAGTATCAAGACGCAATAATGATAAGGGCAATTTTACCCCTTGATTCGCAATCACTGCATAAGCACCCGCCAATTGCAACGTTGTCACCGATAAACCATAACCAAATGCTAAAGTTGCTAAAGGAAATGGAGCCCAACGTTCTCGATGAATCAATTCACCCGATCGCTCGCCTGGAAAACCCACCCCCGTTTCTTGACCAAACCCTACGCGATGCAACATATTCCATAATTGATTGGGCGGTAAAGCTAAAATAATTTTGGTGATTCCCACATTACTTGACATCTGCAGCACTTCGGCCACCGTTAATTTCTTATCATTATGTTCGTCCCGCACTATATTATGGCCGACTCTCATCCATCCTGGATAAGTATCTATCATCGTTCCTGGTTTAAATCGTCCACTATCAAGCGCACTTGCAATACTGAAAGCTTTAATCGTAGAACCTGGCTCGAACACATCTGTCACCGCGCGATTACGAAAGGATGAACTGGGTTCATTCGTACGATTATTTGGGTTAAAAGAAGGCTGATTGACCATAGCTAATACTTCGCCTGTTTTCACATCCAACACAACCACTGACCCGGATTCTGCTTCATTCATCTGTACACCAGATAATAATTCACGATAAGCAAGATACTGAAGCTGATGTTGTATGCTTAATGCTAAATCATTCCCTGGTTTTTTTTCTTTAAGATTTTGGAGGTTAGATATCACGCGTCCCAATCTATCTTTAATCACCATTTCTTTTCCAGGTGTTCCTACCAACCATTTGTCTTGTGCAAGCTCTATACCTTCTTGTCCTTTATCATCCACATTGGTGAACCCAATGACATGCGCTGCAACTTCACCTTCTGGATAAAAACGTTTGTAATCATGATCCAAAAATACGCCGGGGATTTTTAGCGATTTAATTTTTTTTGCGGCTTGCGGCGGAATATCCCGTTTAATATAAACAAATTCTCGTTCAGTATTTTGATACTTTTTAATAAGCGACTTAAGGGAAGCAAATGGCATATTTAATAATCGACTAAGCATTTTCATATCATCAGAATTTTTATCGATGATTTGAGGATTCATCCATACGGAATAAACCGATGCACTGATAGCAAGTGGATAACCTTGTCTATCGGTAATCATACCTCGATAAGCAGGAATGGTAACGATTCGTTTAGCTCTTGCATCACCTTGGGATAGTAAGAAATTTTTTTCAAAAACAGCAAGATCAATGAGTCGGACAATCAGTCCTACAACAATCAGTGCTATGATAAAAATTAATAAATGAAAACGCCACGGTATAAACGCTATATCAGCCTCTTGCTTCACCCATGCTCTCCCTCGCAAACCTTACTCTTTGACCAGGACCACCACTTTACTATCGGGAAATACCATGGCCAAACGTTCTTGTGCAACATTTTCAACACGTGACTGCATAAGCATACTACTTTTTTCTAAAAGCAACTGATTCCATTGCAAAAGCAGTCTATCTTTTTCATCCAAGGATTGTTGCACATGCGCATTAAGCGTGCGCGTATTATTTGTCACATATATCAGACTAAGCGCTGATATAAGTGTTAACATCGCCAAAAAACAGAATGCAAAATGAAATCGCGAGAAAAAGATAGTGACAACCCATCCGCGCGATAACTCTCCTTGATTGAGTAATCTAGCTGCTGCATTCATGATATTTTCTCCCCAACTCGTAAGACAGCACTACGCGCACGAGGATTGGAATCGATTTCTTCCGTACTCGGTTTGATGGCGCGAGTCACCCTTTTAAATTTAGGTAAATAACTATCATGCTTAATAGGTAATCTTGCTGGAAGCTGATCACCGCATTCTTGGTTTTGCATAAAATGTTTAACAATTCTATCTTCAAGTGAATGAAAACTGATAACCAGCAAACGTCCGCCAACTTTTAATGCTTTTAAACTTTGCAAAAGTCCTGCATGCAAATTATCTAATTCATGATTAATGGCAATGCGTATCGCTTGAAAAGATCGAGTTGCGGGATGTTTCCCTACCTGCCAAGCTGGGTGTGCAGTTGCAATAATTTCAGCTAATTGTTGAGTCGTGGTAATAGGCGTTTCATCTCTTGCAGTCACAATAGCTTTGGCAATACGACGTGAAAAACGTTCTTCGCCATATTCATATAATACTCGCGCTAACTCTTTTTCAGAAACTTTTGCAATCCAAGTCGCAGCATCCATGCCTTGAGAGAAATCCATGCGCATATCCAATTTACCGGAACGTAAAAAACTAAACCCGCGTTCGGCTTCATCGAGTTGCGGGGAAGATACACCTAAATCAAAAAGCAAGCCGTCGACTTTGCCTAATAAATTTTGATTCACTAAGAATTGTTCTAAGGTTGCAAACGAGCCATGTTGAATGAAAAATCGTTTATCATGTCCAAAGTGTTGTTTTGCATAAGCCACCGCATCAGGATCTTTATCGATTGCCAATAAACGTCCTTCTGGGCCTAATTGATTAAGAATGGCTGCTGCGTGCCCACCTCGACCGAAGGTTGCATCAACATAAATACCATCAGGACGTATGGCAAGTTGATCTAACACCTCTACCATCAGCACTGAGTGATGTAAATTCGATGTTTCCTTCATATGACATGCCACCATAAATATCCCATGATTATAATGACAACACTTTTACTTCATCTGGCAAATCCGCATTATCCTTGTTCGCTTCCTCCGCGAGCCATTGACCGCGTTTTTCTTGCCAGTGATTCTCATCCCATAATTCAAACTTTTTACCTTGCCCTACCAAAACAGCGTGTTTAGTTAATCCTGCATACTCACGCAATAAGGGTGCTAATAAAATACGCCCATGACCATCTAACTCGGCTTCAGTTGCATGTCCAATAAGTAAACGTTGTATACGGCGCGCTTGCGGATTAAAGCTCGGTAACTGCGCAAGCTTGTTTTCAATGATTTCCCAAGCTTTTAACGGATAAAGAAGCAAGCAGCGCTCATCGGTATCAATAGTCATAATGATTTGATTTTCATTTTCTTGAAGCAAACGCTCACGATAGCGCGTAGGCATCACGATTCTGCCTTTTGCATCGATGTTAATTGCGTTTATGCCTCTAAACATGTTTGCTCCGTCCATATTTGCTTTAAAAATGCTCTAAATCTTCTTTTTGTTTCATAGCACCTTTAGGAACAATATACCACAATTACCCACAATAAACCACTTTATACCACAAAATGGGGCAATATTTCGTATTAGGGATATTACTTAACCACTTGAGAGACTAGCTGAATGTATTTCGTAGTAGTAGGGATAAAAGCATACGCCATGTTTACTTAATACATAGCGTAATAACATCATGATGCCTAACGTTTAAAATGGTTTTTGAGTTTATCGTATGCAAGTATAGCTGGAGCAGCACCTACATAAGCAGCTACACAAGTTGCGTTCGTTGCTGCAAAAAGCGCGCCATAGCACATTGCTTTTGGTACCGCTTTTGGGCCACCATCTGAAAAACCAGAAAAACCACCACCGACAAATCCTCCCAAGCCGCTTCCAGCGATGAACGCTGTGGAACCGATTGCATAACATTTAGCCACATTCTCAGCTGCCTTTAACGCTGGTCGCATTCGCATCATCATAAATATTGCCTCGTTTAATTAATATAAGATTATTTTTTATGAAATCGATCAATTTGATTTCGATCCGAATTATATAACGATAATAAAAAGAGAGCCAGCCAATAAGCCGGGTTCTGTCGTGGACAGTCATTTATCTGGGATGTCTGTCACCAGACACCTCAAGCAACCTACCCGAGCTTAACGTGGGCCACGTTTGGCGTACACAAGTGTTCGCCTAAGCTCCTATTTGGTCTTGCTCCAAGTGGGGTTTTCCGTGCCGCAACTGTTACCAATTACGCGGTGCGCTCTTACCGCACCTTTTCACCCTTACCCCGCAAACGATATGCGCGGCGGTATATTCTCTGTGGCACTTTCCGTAGGCTTGCACCTCCCAGGCGTTACCTGGCACTTTGCCCTATGGAGCCCGGACTTTCCTCCATTTACACAAGGTAAACAGCGACTGCCTCGGCCAGCTCAGCGCGTAGAATAGCGTATTTATGCGATAACACCTAGCAATTAATCATTTAATCCGAGCCGCGACCGTAAGGGAGTGATCACCGTTGCAACAGTGATCACTCCCTTACGGTCGCGGCTCGGTATTAACTATGCTTAAGTTTTAATGCCAACGCATAAACTTCATTTTTTCTTTGACCGGTTATTTTAGCCGCTATTTCAACTGCTTGTTTCACGGGTAAAGATTCTAATAATATAGAAAGTATCTTTTTAGTCTCGTCTGGGTTTTCTATGATCTTTGACCCTTCCAATAAAACAACAATTTCTCCCCGTTGTTGATTCTCATCATTTTTAACCCATTCAAGCAATTCGCGTATACTACCTTCACGTATCGTTTCAAACTTTTTTGTTAATTCACGCGCAATGACCAGAGTGCGCTCACCCCCAAACACTTCTTGCATATCATGCAAAAGATCTAAGATACGATGCGGTGATTCGTAAAATATCATGGTACGTGATTCATTCAGCAAAGCGGCTAGACTATCTTTACGTTGTTTAGATTTATTCGATAAAAATCCTTCAAAAATAAATTTGTCCGTCGGTAATCCTGCAGCACATAATGCCGTAATGACGGCAGAGGCACCTGGAATAGGTACAATGCGAATTCCTTTGCGTCTGGCTTCTTTTACCAAAAAATACCCTGGATCACTTATCAAAGGCGTTCCTGCATCACTTATTAATGCAATTGATTCACCTTTAGTTAGGCGTTCTAAGATTTGACCTGCACGTTCGCGTTCATTATGCTCGTGCAAGGAAATCACTGGCGTTTGAACAGCATAATGTTGTAGTAATGGCATGCTATGTCGAGTATCTTCCGCAGCAATGATATTTACCGATTGCAAAACTTCAACCGCTCGATAAGTCATATCTTTTAGATTACCTAAGGGCGTTGCAACAATGTATAACACACCAAAATCATTTATCTTCATAATGAAAACTGCTATCGTATAGAATATTATCATTCATAGTTAAATATACTCTTATGGATAAGATTATTTATATGCGTCTGGCCTTGATATTAAGTCTCATAGGAATAGTAAGTTGCAGTACAATACCCGAGCAAGCAATCAGCCAACCTATTCCTAAACACGCCCACACAATAAAATCTAATACCCAGAAGAAACCCCAAGCAACCATCAGCCTACAAGGCGACAACATTAGCATTTGGCAAAAACTCCAGCTTCTATCGCTCAACAAACTACGTGTTAAAGTAGACGAAACTACCGGACCCAATGAAACGGCATGGCTAAAACTCGCCATCATTAGCAAACAATATAGTACAAATACAAATGATTTAGTAAAACAATTAATAGCCTGGCGCGATACCTACCCCAATCATCCAGCAAACGCGCTTTTTCCCGAGAATGATAAACTCACCCGTTTAACATCAGCTAAAACAAAGACACATGTGGCTTTATTACTGCCTTTAAAAGGTCCACTGGGATCACAAGGTCAGGCGGTTCGTGATGGCTATCTTAGCGCCTATTATGACTCTCTCACCGATAACAACCAAGAACAAATGATCTCCTTTTTTGATACCAGTAACGCAAATTTAACGTCAGTATATCAACAAGCCATTGCAAAGGGTGCAAATGTCATTGTTGGGCCACTTAGCAAACAACAAGTCGAACAACTCTCGACCCACGACAAATACCCTGTCACAACGCTTGCTTTGAATTATACTGATCAAAGCAAATCAGATCCTCATTTCTTCCAATTTGGTTTATCTCAACAAGATGAAGCGCTACAACTTGCTGAAAAAGCTTTTCAAGCCGGAAAATCAAATGCCATCATTATCGCGTCAGGCGAAGCCTGGAGTCAAAATATTGTCAAAACGCTCTCTGATCGTTGGCTGGCGCAAGGTGGGAAAATCGTGGATAGCTACCAATACCCTAAGCGGTCTCGCTTTACCCAAGATATTGCCAAATTAATGGGCATTAATACGAAAGAAGATCGCGCTCAAATGGATGATGACAACACCAAAAATGTATTACAAAAACAAAGACGCCAAGATTTTGATGTGATATTTTTGATTGCGCTTCCAGAACAAGGTAGGCAAATTGTGCCCCTTTTAAAATATTATTATGCTGATAATATACCGATTTATTCCACATCCTTGATTTATTCTGGAGTCCCTTCACCACAAAGAGACGCCGATTTAAACGGGGTTATCTTTTGTGATATTCCCTGGGTGCTCAATAAAGCTTCAAAAGCACCCCATAATCGTCTCTATGCTGTCGGACGTGATGCCGAACTTTTAAGCAGCGAACTCGAACGATTGATCACACTACCCCACTTCCCTCTACAAGCCGCAACAGGTACATTAAGCTTAAATTCGAAACAACAAATATATCGTCAAGTACAATGGACAGAAATGCATGCTGGACACCCCTAATCATCTATCGTCAGGTTTTCTTTCAGAAAAAGAAGCCTGTAACTTCTTGAAAGCTAAAGGTTTAACGTTTATTACGCAAAACTATCATTGTGTTTTTGGTGAAATTGATCTCATCATGCAAGAGAAGGATGTGCTCGTCTTTATTGAAGTAAGATTGCGCAGTGACAAAAATTATGCTGATGCACTTGAAAGTATTGATAGTAGAAAACAACAAAAACTACTAAAATCAGCAATGCATTATTTACAAAAACATCGTTTAATCGATGAAATAGACTGTAGATTCGATGTCATTGGGTTTTCAAACAACACGATTGAGTGGATTAAAGACGCATTTTCCTATGAATAATATTATAGAACGTATCAAACATAACTTTAGTGAAAGTATACAAACGAAAATCAATGCAGCAGATACTATGCTGCCCGTCGTCGGTCAGGCTTGTGAAAAAATTGTTCAATGTCTACTGGAAGGACATAAAATATTAAGTTGCGGTAATGGCGGATCAGCTTGCGATGCTTTGCACTTTTCTTCAGAAATGCTTAACCGATTTAAACATGAACGACCAAGCCTACCTGCCATTGCATTAACTGCAGACATTGCTACTCTTACTTCTATCGCGAATGATAGTCATTATAGCGAAGTTTTTGCGAAGCAAATCCGTGCCCTTGGCCAGGAAGGTGATATTTTACTTGCCATATCAACCAGCGGCAATTCACCTAATATATTAACCGCAATCAAAGCAGCCCATGATAGAAATATGCATGTGATTGCCATGACTGGCTATGATGGTGGTAAAATTCCTGGGATTTTAAAAGAAAATGATATCGAAATCAGAGTAGCCGCGCACGATACCGCGCGTATTCAAGAAACCCATTTACTCATTATTCACTGCATGTGTGATATTGTAGATTATCAATTATTTGGTCACGGAGAAATTGCGACATGAAAAAATTGTTTACTATTCTTGCAATTGCCTTTTCACTTCAAGGCTGCATCTTTGTTGCAGGTGCTGCAGCGGGTGCTGCTGGTGTTGCTGTGGTATATGATCATAGAAAATTGGAAAAAATCTTGCTTGATGAAAAACTTGCAAAAAATGCTGCCGCTAGACTTAATCAAAACATACAAATTAAAGAAAATTCTCACATTGAAGTCACCTGCTTTAATCAAGTCGTGTTATTAACAGGTCAAGCCAACAACGCTTCCATCCGCCAAGAAGCAGAAGATACCGTTCGGAGTGTCCCTGAAATAAAACGCATTTATAATCAAATCGCTATCAAAAGAGCAGCCTCATCTTTGACTCAAGCTAGCGACTCTTGGATTACTACCAAAATTAAAACTGAAATGTTAGCGACTAAAGGTTTAAAATCCGGCACGATAAAAGTTGTGACAGAAAATGGAACGGTTTACTTAATGGGTACCGTTAACCGTGACCAGGCTGATATTGCGGTGGATATTGCAAGACAGGTTCAAGGTGTGCAGCGAGTGATGAAGATTTTTCAATATACGAATTAAGTAATACGCTATTCAAAAAGGAATATGAATGGTGCAACAAAAATGGTTATGTTTTCTAATTCTAGCATTAGTGACTTGTATGCTTGTTTCATCTTGCATGATGGGCGGCATTGCCGTCTCCGGTGCACAAGCTGTTTATGATAGACATAATATCCAAAAGAAATTTGATGATAATTTTACAAGCATGCAAGCTTATCGTGCTATTTACTTAAAAACCGATAAATATAAAAATACAAATATATCCGTTGCTACTTACAATGACTCTGTCATCATCACGGGTCAAACGCCTGAAATTGCACAAAAAAATGAAATTACTCAACTCATAAAAAATTTAGCGAATGACAGAAAAGTTTATAATTTTGCTGAAATTGCAAGTCCTTCATCCTTTCTCACTAGAGCAAGTGACACGTGGATTACTTCTAAAATCAAAGCTAAACTTATTGCCACAAACAATATTGACCCCACCAAAATCAAAGTTGTGACGGAAAACGGCACAGTGTTTCTCATGGGAATCATTCCTAGAGAAGATGCGGATACGGCTGTTGATATAGCACAAAATACTTCAGGGGTTCAAAGTGTGGTGAAGATATTTTCGTATTTGGAAATAACGAAAGTATAACATATGCACTGATTTGTTAACACATATCAACTTTTCGTCATCCCGCGTATGCTTTCAGCGCGGGACCCAGAGCCTTTTTGCTCATTACTGAGATGCAAAAGCGCCATTTCTAAACATTTATCCTCATATATAGGCTGTGTAGAAGGACTTTCGAATAGGTCTAACGCTCTTGGATCGAGAGTATCCAGCATTGGGTTACAATAAAGAGGAATGGTTTCAATAGCTCCGGTCAATGCTTCTGAAAATATTTTCCAAATACCGGTTGTACTAAATTGCTTTTTTTGTTCTTTTTGAGCGATTTCCATTATTTCTCATCCTATCCCTTATTCGACAAGTTTTAAATGACTCCGATTCTTTTGATTAGCTTGATTATTACTTGCATCATTTGAAATCACGGGCGAACCCATAAAACCGCTCTCGGTTTCACCTTCCTCAGCATCTTCATAATCAAAAAACATGCCTTGTTGATTTTCATTTGCATAAATCGCTAATATTGCTTTAACTGGCGCATTAATAATATGAACCACACCAGAAAAAGATGCACGGAATTCAATCGTTTCATTTGTAATTTTTAAATCACGTATTGCAGATGGCGCGATATTTAGAGTGATCTCACCGTTTTCAATATGTTCAACAGGAACATTGCAACGAGGATGATTGGCATTGATAACAACATAGGGAGTGCACGTATTATCGACAATCCATTCATAAAACGCGCGAACTAAATAGGGCTTATTTGAAAACATATGTTCCTCATTACCCCGATATTCATCGGGGTTCATCCTACGGGCTTGTTTACAATTATGATACAACTTCTTCGAATTTTACTGATTTTCGTAATTCTTGCTCAGCTTCTGTTAAGCTCGCTTGAAATGAATCTCGTGCAAACATTCTTTCAGCATATTTCATAACAGCTTTTGCTTCGGGTGGTAATGTGATACCCCACGCAGGTAAACGCCATAAAATAGGAGCTATACAGCAATCGACTAATGAAAAGTCTTCATTAAGAAAGTACATAGAATTATTAAAAACAGGTGCTAGCTTAATCAGATAGTTTCGCAATTCTTTACTGGCAGCTGAGGCATCTCCAGGTTTTCCCGATTCTATTTTACGTACCAAGTCACCCCATTCACGATCAATACGATAAATCATGAGGCGTGTCTTTGCTCTCGCTACCGGATAAACAGGCATAAGTGGAGGATGCGGAAAACGTTCATCTAGGTATTCCATAATGATATTTGCATCATACAAAACTAATTCCCTATCAACTAAGGTAGGAGAATTGCCGTATGGATTTAATTCAAGTAAATCTTCAAGTTTATCTTTATCAGATATATCCGTGTTAATGACTTCAACTGAAACGCCTTTTTCGGCTAAGACGATACGCACTCTATGACTAAAGATATCGACCGAACCAGAATACAACGTCATGATTGACCGCTTGTTGGCAACTATTGCCATGTGAACACCCCTCAGCTACGGGCTGTTTACAATTCTACAAGGATTTTTGACTCAACCTAGTGAATTGTAAACAAACCCTAATTTAACTAATATATCCTAAATGAGAGAATAGCACCGGGCTGGCTGGGGGACTAGGATTCGAACCTAGGTTAACGGAGTCAGAGTCCGCAGTCCTGCCGCTAGACGATCCCCCAAAAAATCCTGCCTATCGTTTCGAGAATTGTGGTCGCTTACGCGCGCCCTTCAGACCTACTTTCTTACGCTCAACTTTTCTAGCATCTCGGGTGAGATAACCCGCTTGACGTAAAATTTTACGTAGTGAACCTTCTCCTGCCGAATCCGTGCCTTCTTCCTCATCATATTTCAATAATGCACGAGCAATACCAAGACGAATAGCGCCAGCTTGACCACTAATCCCGCCACCATCTACTGTTACAATAATATCAAATTTGTCTTGTAAATTGGTGACTTCTAAAGCTTGTCTCACAACCATGCGTGCTGTTTTTCGTCCAAAATACTCATCAAGAGTATCTTTATTGATGGTAATATTACCATTACCTGGTTTTAAAAATACACGTGCCGTCGATGTTTTTCGACGTCCAGTACCACAATAATACTGTTCTGCTGCTGCCATAAAATTATTCCGTATCCAAATCTAAAACTTGCGGTTGTTGTGCCATATGCGGATGTTCGCTACCTGCATAAACCTTTAATTTGCGATACATTGCACGACCTAAAATATTTTTAGGTAACATGCCTTTTACCGCTTTTTCAATTACTCTTTCAGGGCTTTTAGCTAAAAGCTTTTCAAAAGTAATGGCTTTAAGACCACCAGGATAGCCGGAATGGCTATAGTACACCTTATCGGTGTTCTTTTTCCCAGTTACCTTTACCTGACTAGCATTAATAACCACAATATAATCGCCCGTATCAACATGGGGAGTATATTCAGGTTTATGTTTGCCTCGCAAACGCATTGCAATTTCGCTTGCCAAGCGGCCTAGTGTTTTTCCAGCAGCATCAACTGTATACCAATTGTGACTAGCTGTTTCGTTCGTTGCATTATAAGTTTTCATCTGACTCCATACTCCTTGGGAGTAATTTTACAAAAATGGATATATACCCAAGACCAAAAGATGTCGAATTCTATAGTAATGCGCAAAAACAAGCAAGTCCCTATCGCCATATTAATCATAAAAATACGTTTTTAGTGAATAACGTATGAAAACCCGTAAATCTAACAAAATCATTAAAAAAACTGCTGTTTTTATGACAAAATCATTCGCAAAATAATGCAAATATGCTATTGTAGGCAGTGCATCTTTTTGACTTTTAAGAGGAATGAAACAATGGCTGCAAAAAAAGCTTCTGCCAAATCTGCAAAAAAAATGGTGAAAAAACCAGTTTTTAAGGCAAAATTGCCTGTGGTTAAAGATCCATTGACGAAAAGCGGCATTGTCAAGGCTGTCATGGATATGACCGGTCTTGCAAAAAAAGACGTAGTTGCCGTAATGGAATCGATAGGTACCGTCGTTGAGCTACACGTTAAATCCCGGGGACCAGGAAAGTTTACTTTACCAGGTCTCTTAAAAATTAACGTAGTGAACAAACCAGCACGCAAAGCTCGTGAAGGTATTAATCCGTTTACTGGCGAAAAAGTCATGTTCAAAGCTAAACCAGCTCACAAAGTGGTTAAAATTAGAGCGCTCAGAAAACTAAAAGAAATGGTCGTCTGATCTTAATATGTATTTCGCCTCTTAAGTTTTTTTATCAAAGAGGCGAAACTACATAATTTGTAAGTTTTCGAAGTAGATTTATGATGTTAATCAAGAGATTAGATTTTCTGGGCTTTGGCCAATCACGCCGCCCGCACAAGCTGATCTAGCAAGCTTTCCCGCCAACCTCGTGATAATTTTCCAGAAGAAGGCTTAGCATCACTTTCCGAAAACCATTGCCCAACTTGGGGTGTTAGAACCACTCATTGTTAGCGTGAACGCTTGCGTGGACACAGCACAAGCTGTGTAATGCTGTTGTTTTTGCTCGACATAAGTTTTGCACAGCGAAACGTGTACGCGCCCGCGGCGCGACACGCCAGCTGGCCTGCCCACACTGTGCCCCATAATATCCTAAATAAAAATCCCGACCTAACTTAGAAGAAGCATTATAAAAATGAGAATCTCCCGACGGATTTTTCAAGGTCCGCTCTGCCATCACGCTATCATCAACCACCTTGCTTATACCAGTTCTAACCACTTGCGCATCTCGCGAAGATAATAAGCTTTGTAACTTTCCAAAGCCATTGATCCAAAATGCATCGCTTTGCGGAGTCCACCAATCACCGAAGCGATTAACATTCTCTTCAAACCATTTTGCTGTATCATGTAAAATTTTTGGATCAAAAACGAAACCAGCGTTGACTGCTTTAGATCGCTCTTCGAGTAATTCTTTTTCAAGTTGAGCAATAGCTTCATCATCTGTAATTTTTCCTTCACAAAGACTATTTCCGAATTTTTTGATAATTGCTAAATAACGTTCAACTCTTTTATCATTCGCATCTTGTGCTTCTTTTGAGGTGATACATGCTAAATCTTCTGCAACTCTTTCTTTAGATAACCCGCCTGCATCAGCTAACCTTTCAACCAATCCTCGATCTTTTTCATTTGTAATGTCTGACTTAAGATTCACATCACCTGCCATCGCTGCAAGTTGTAACAGTGTTCCTGTGACAGGTGTGCCGAGTGGATCCTTTACTGTGACCACGACATCTAAAAGCGCTGGATTTTCTTTTACATGGGCTAAAACTGTTTCGACATCATTTTCTTCTCCCCGTAAAATCAAAGTACCTAGTGTATGCGGCAAATCCAAACGGGGGCTACCAAAAAAAGTCAATTGGGCATCTTTGGAGTCTGTGGCGGGCATATTAGGAAAATCGTAACTTGTTTCTGTTTCATTTTTTGTAAGACTGAAAATAAACTGTCTTAATTCCGTAATAGGTATAGGTATATGCGTAGATACTTCTTCTAGTTGTGATGGATGATTCATTTCAACGTCAGTTTTGTTTGTATCTGCTGCTTCAATTTTATGTTCTGTCGTCTTCAATTTGAAAATTTCATCGAGTTGAGCTACATCTCTGGCAACTATTTCGAAAATAACCGCATCGTCAATTTCTTGTTGTCGACGTTTTATTTCTTCAGCTTTCGCAGCCTCTGCTAACACACGTAAATTAATATCTTTTATAATTTGCAAATTTTTTGCGAGATTTAATGCTTGATAGATGCGTGCAGCAGCATATGTCACTTCTTCACGTGATAAATTGCCCATAGCCACTTCGATATATTTATGCTTATCATTTCTGAGCAATTCATCTTGTATAATATAACAGGCCTTAAAACGGCGCACTTCGGGGTAATCTTCGTTAGCGTCATTGTGGTCCGGATCTGGATATAATATCACTACATTCTTATGATAACGGAGATTGTTGTAATAGGATGGTATCTTTGTATGACTGGTTAGCAGTTGAAGATGATATGTCTCATCTGTACTCGGGCGATCTTGCATATTTCATACCTCGGTTTGCGTGCGGTTTAGAATAATATATTAGAATGATTTAAATATGCGCATATTATAAAAGATAGGCAAATAAAATACAAATGGATTGTCACAAATTGTCATAAAGCAGGATGAGAAATGTTAAAAAAGATAATTGATTGATTTTGATGTATTTTTGAAAATGGCCAAACTCCAGCTTTTATCACTTACGATAATGCATCAAAACAGTCTGCTCTATTATACTAGCTTCTCTTTCTTTTTTAGCAATGACTTTAGCTTTATATTCTTCTTCTGATTCATTTTTATGATGATCTTTCAAATAATCCAACCGTTTTTGTAATGAGCCGCCATAATAGCGATGAGGAGGAATTGCCTTTTCGATTGCGGAAATAATGGCTTCTATGGATTCTGGATCTTTTATTTGTTCTAATATCCGTTTCACTATTTGTTTATGATGTCTTTTAGGATGAAAAGGAGATTCAACATAATCTTTGAGTAAAGCTATAGCTGCTTTTGCGCGTGTTTCATGAGCATAAAAAATATCATCATAATTTTTAGAAGTCACAATTACGGAGGATTGCGGTTCCACATTGAGATGTTTTAAATCAAAGTGTTTCAAATCACCCGAGGTCGATGAAAGACTAAAAGGTGAAAAGGTAAAACTTTCTAAATCAGAATCTCGAATTCCTGCCTGTCTCAAAATGTAGAGAGCGTATTTATGACAATTAAAATCAACTATATTAAAATTGGGACCACCTTCAACATGACTACGGGGCGTATTCAAAAACCACTTACGAAATCCACGTTCCTTTGTAGTCAAAGTACTTTTTGTGTCAGGTATTTCAACATGTTTTTGTTTTTCGGTTTTGAGTACTTTATCCATTAATGCATCGTTCATACCTATTTTTAAAACATTCTCCGCTACTTCTTTCGTAATTAAATAACTTTTTCCAACAAGCTTGATAGAAGAAGAATCTTTATTATCGGGATTTAAACTTTCATCATAATAATCTTCAGATTTTACTTTGCCTCGCTCGTCAGATTGATACCCACCGCTTAAGATGCCAGTTATTATTTTACTTTTCGGAGCATCATACCTTCTAGTTAATCCAAAACTTGCGATAATTTCAGCAGGTAAATCTAGCTCCATTTTTTTGCTTACCACAATAAAACTATGTCGCTCTGATATGGATTTATCAACGACATAGGAAATATAATACTCCGGAAATCTTGGTTGATTCACTTATCACCTATTTCATAAATAGATAATTTATTATAGCATATTGTATAATAAATGGACTTTGCTAAAGGATGAATGCAAATAACTTGATGAAATCAAATGAAAAATGCGTGGAACGGCAGTCGAGGCCAAATTTGATTAATTATCTCAACGATTCCTCTTTGACCTTATCAGCCAGCTCATTTGCTAACTGATGGATTCTAACTTGATCTCTACCTTCAACCATGACACGTACTAAAGACTCTGTACCCGAACGACGTAATAAAATACGGCCTGTATTGCCTAATTCATGCTCAGCATTTTTTACTAAGGTTTGCACCTTTGTGCTTTGCGCTAAATCATATTTTTCATCGACTTTAACATTCAATAAAATTTGCGGATATTTCACTAATCCCGATTTTAATTCTGCTAATGATTGTGATTTATAACGCATAGCTGAAAGGACTTGAAGGGCTGCAACAATCCCATCTCCTGTTGTCATCGCCTCAGAGCAAATAATATGTCCGGATGGTTCACCACCTAGACACCATCGCAGCTTTACTAATTCAGACATAACATATCTATCGCCCACAGGAACACGAACAAATGGAATCTGCATTTCATGCAAAGTATTCTCAAAACCTATATTAGACATGACAGTACCTACAATACCGCCTTTTAAAACACCTAACTCATGTCTATGCATAGCAATGATATACATCAACTCATCACCGTCTAAAATATTACCTTGGTGATACACCATAATAACGCGATCACCATCACCATCGAGTGCTATACCTAAATCGGCTTGTTCATGTATCACTCGACGTTGTAATATTTCAGGGTGCGTTGCACCACAATCTAAATTAATGTTCAATCCATTAGGATCCACACCTATTTCAATGACTTCAGCTCCCAACTCGCGAAAGACATTAGGAGCAATGTGATAAGCAGCGCCATTCGCACAATCCACAATAATTTTGAGTCCATTTAAATTAAAATCCGATGAAACGGTGCTTTTACAAAATTCGATATATCGGCCGGGCGCATCGACAACTCGGATAGCTTTGCCAAGTTGCGCGGAGTCAACAGTGGTCATCACTTTATCTAACTGCTCTTCGATGGCAAGCTCAATCTCATCCGCAAGTTTAGTACCTTGTGCAGAGAAAAATTTAATACCATTATCGTAATAAGGATTATGTGATGCACTAATGACAATACCCGCTTGAGCACGCAAAGTGCGGGTTAAATAAGCAATCGCAGGAGTAGGCATAGGGCCTAATAAATGAATATCAACGCCAGCAGCAGACAAACCCGCTTCTAAAACGGATTCAAACATATAACCTGAAATGCGAGTATCCTTACCTATCAAAACCTTACCCGTTCCGTGACGAGCTAGTACTTTACCTACAGCCCAACCTAATTTAAGTATAAATTCAGCATTAATTGGCCAGGTACCCACACGACCACGTATGCCGTCGGTTCCAAAATATGTGCGTGGTTTTTTATCACTACTCGATACTTTAATCATGCGCGGAATCGGTTTCCAAATTATCATTCGCGGGAGGAGGAGATTTGTGTTTTTCCTCAGCATCTTTCACAGCTGCTTTTTTGGCTTTAACTGCGGTATTTTGATCCGTCCAACCGGCGGGCTCGCGTATCGGTCTACCTGACATGACATCATCAATTTGATCCATGTTGATAGTTTCATATTTTATAAGAGCTTCAGCCATAATATGTAATTGATCAAGATATTCTTTTAAGATTTTTTCAGCTCTTTGATAATTTCTATCAATGATATCGCGAACTTCTTGATCAATAATACCCGATGTTGTTTCCGAAATTTCTTTATGTCTCGTCACTGCATGCCCTAGGAAAACTTCTCGTTCATCTTCTCCAAAGGTAAGCGGTCCAAGTTTAGTGGATAAACCCCACTTGGTAACCATATTACGAGCTAACTCAGTGGCTTTTTGAATGTCATTTGACGCACCCGTCGTAACTTTTTCTTGGCCAAACACGATAGCTTCAGCAATACGGCCTCCAAATAAACTGGAAATTTTACTTTCAAGATATTCTTTAGTATGACTGTAACGATCGCCTTCAGGTAAAAACATGGTAACACCCAAAGCACGACCGCGAGGAATAATAGTAACTTTATGCACAGGATCATGTTCTGGCACAATAAGGCCTACAATTGCATGACCTGCTTCATGGTATGCGGTTAATTTCTTTTCTGATTCACTCATTACCATGGAGCGACGTTCAGCACCCATGATGACTTTATCTTTTGCTTTTTCAAATTCATCCATGCCCACAGCACGTTTATTCGCACGAGCTGCAAAAAGTGCAGCTTCATTAACAATATTTGCCAAATCTGCACCTGAAAAACCTGGCGTACCACGCGCAATAACTGCGGGTTCAACATCGTCACCTAAAGGCACTTTACGCATATGCACTCTGAGGATTTGCTCACGTCCACGTACATCAGGAAGACCTACCACAACTTGGCGATCAAAACGACCTGGGCGCAATAAAGCATTATCTAATACATCAGGACGATTGGTAGCAGCCACCACAATCACGCCTTCATTACCCTGAAAACCGTCCATTTCGACTAATAATTGATTCAATGTTTGTTCGCGTTCATCATGTCCACCACCTAAACCAGCACCACGATGACGACCTACGGCATCAATTTCATCGATAAAAATAATACAAGGAGCTTGTTTTTTGGCTTGTTCAAACATATCTCGAACACGTGATGCACCCACACCCACAAACATTTCGACGAAATCTGAGCCTGATATGGTGAAAAACGGAACTTTAGCTTCACCTGCAACAGCTTTTGCAAGTAATGTTTTACCCGTTCCAGGAGGGCCTACCAATAATACGCCTTGTGGAATCTTACCGCCTAACTTTTGAAACTTGCTAGGATCACGTAAAAACTCTACAAGCTCTTTAACTTCTTCTTTCGCTTCTTCGCAACCCGCGACATCGGCGAAAGTGACTTTAACTTGATCCTCACCTAAAAGACGGGCGCGGCTACGACCAAACGAAAAAGCACCCCCACGGCCTGCACCGGCTTGTTGACGTAACACATAGATCCATATAGCAAAAAGAATGATCCATGGTAGCAAGTTAAGCAAATGCATCATTAATCCAGGTTGTTCTGGCGGAATGCCATTGATATTGACACCCTTATCGAGCATTTCTTTCAATATTTGCTGATCATTTGCGATAGGAAGATAAGTCGTAAATGTTTTATTGTTATGCATCACTCCAGTAACATTTTGATCCGCTATCTTCACTGAGCTAATGTTACCTTGCTTGATATCATTCACAAACGAAGAATAAGGTATTCTTTCTTCGGGCTCACGCTTAGGTCCAAATATGTTAAAAACGGAAACCAGGATGATTCCAGCAACCATCCACAAAAGTATCGTCTTAATAGTATCATTCACGTGGGCGAGCCCCTTTCATTTCACAAATCTATTAATATAATCATACATCATAAGCGTTCACAGAGATATACGTGTTATATCAGGCTGTGAACGTATTGTAATCAGCAATACAGCTTATCTATAAATTCTGCTCAAATTAATCCATTGTCATTCCCGCGCGGGAATGACACTAGTCGCTAAAATATAAACCTCCCGAGAACGTCCTCGAGAAGCTTTAGGTTTTCGAATCACAACCTTTTTAAAATGCTTACGCACTTCTACTAAAAAAGCATCAAATCCTTCGCCTTGAAAAACTTTAACCAAAAAACCGTCTTCTGGCGATTCGCCAAGAACTTTAAGCGCAAAATCCAAGGCAAGTTCAGCCATAGCCATAGAGCGAGCCTGATCAACGCTTTCCACACCACTCATATTGGGGGCGATATCAGAAATAACCCAATCGACTTTAGAATTATCGATTTTTGCTAACAAATCATTTAATACTTGATCGTCGCTAAAATCGCCTTGAATGAAATCGACTCCATCAATCGACTGCATAGGAAGAATATCTAATGCTATAACTCGGCCTTTTTTACCTACGCATTTAACTGCTAATTCAGACCAGCTACCCGGGGCTGCTCCCAAATCTACGATAGTCATGCCTGATTTGAAAAGTTTATCACGCTCTATGATTTCTTGCAGCTTATAAACGGCTCGAGATCTTAACCCAGCTTGTTGTGCTTGTTTCACATAAGGATCTGAAAAATGTTCTCGCAACCATCGTTTACTACTGCTTTTTTTTCCTGCCATTAAATATGTTCCACTTGAACAATATCATATTCGGTGACGCCTTCGGGTGTGCGCACTTCAACGGTGTCATCAACCTGTTTACCTATCATGGCACGTGCAATAGGAGAGCTCACTGATATTTTAGACATATTAATATCAGCTTCATCTTCACCTACTATTTGATAAGTGACTGATGACTCAGTTTGATTGTTAACTATCGTGACTGTGGTACCAAATATCACTTTTCCTGTATTTGCAATTTGTGTCACGTCAATGACTTGTGAGGAAGAAAGCTTTCCTTCAATTTCCATAATACGACCTTCAATAAAACTTTGTTGCTCACGCGCTGCATGGTACTCAGCATTTTCTTTTAAATCGCCATGTGCTCTTGCTTCTGCAATGGCATCTATCACACGTGGTCTATCTACTGTTTTTAAACGATTCAACTCTTCCCGCAGCATGGCTGCGCCCAAAACCGTCATAGGTATTTTTTTTATCATAATGGTTTCCCTTTAAAGCTTCATATCTTCAAAAAATTTCTTTGCTCTATTGAACCATGAAGTAGACCTGGGGTTATGTTTATTATCTGCTGACATGGTTTTTTCAAATTGTTTTAATAACTCTTTTTGTTTATTTGTCAAATTCACCGGAGTTTCTACTACCACTTTACACATGAGATCACCTGTTGTGCCGCCACGGACGGGTGGAACTCCCATGCCTTTCAATCGAAACACTTTATCAGATTGTGTTTCAGCTGGAATCTTTAATTTTACCTTGCCATTCAACGTAGGAACATCTAATTCACCACCCAATGTCGCAATAATAAAACTAATAGGTACTTCACAATGTAAATTTATCCCATCTCGCTCAAACAACTCATGCTGACGCACCGCAATTTGCACATAGAGATCACCAGGCATAGCACCTACCTCACCTGCTTCACCTTCGCCATTCAAACGAATTCTATCACCTGTATCAACACCAGGTGGAATTTTAACGGATAATTTTTTTGTTTGCTTAACTCTAGCCTTGCCACGACAAGTGGTACAAGGATCTTTAATGATCTTACCTTTTCCACGACAAGAAGGACATGTTTGTTGTACTGTAAAAAAGCCTTGTTGGATGCGAACTTGTCCATGCCCGCCGCAATCATGACAAGTCACGGCATGAGCTCCCATACGAACCCCGCTACCCTTGCAATCCCCGCATGCAACTAATGTAGGCACATTAATTTCAACTGTTTTACCAAAAACAGCATTTTCTAAAGTGATTTCGAGATTGTAACGTAAATCTGAACCTCGCTGTGGACCCGATCTACCACCACCAAAAATATCTCCGAAAATATCTCCGAAAATGTCGGTAAAATTCACGCCTCCAGGACCACCGCCAAAACCGCCGCCTTCTGTTGCACTATGACCAAATTGATCATAGGCAGAACGTTTACGACTGTCCGATAAAATTTCGTAAGCTTCTCGAACTTCTTTGAAGCTTTCTTCCGCCACTTTATCGCCAGGGTTTCTATCGGGATGATACTTCATCGCCATGCGGCGAAAAGATTTTTTAATCTCTTCTTCACTTGCATTGCGAGAAAGACCTAGTACTTCATAATAATCACGTTTTGACATAAAAAATCGCTGTTAAGTAAATATAAACCTGTCATCCCACGTCTGTTTTCTTATCATTCGCGGGAATCTATTCAGAATGGGTTCCCGCCTGCGCGGGAATGACAAAAACTTATTTATTCTTATCGTCCTTCACTTCTTCAAACTCAGCATCCACCACATTATCACCTTTACCAGCTGATGATTGAGCATCTGCCTGTGGTTGTTCCGCTTGTCCGGGTTGGCCTTGTTGCTGTTGATTTGCATATAACCGTTCAGCCATTTTTGAAGATGCTTCGGTTAATTCTTTAGTTTTTTGTTCAATCAAATCTTTATCATTGCCTTTCGCTGCTTCTTTTAAAGCTTCGACAGCAGATTCAATGGATTTACGTTCATCTTCTGAAACTTTATCACCTGCTTCACTTAATGACTTTGTCACTGCATGAATCATATTATCTGCTTGATTGCGTACATTGACTAATTCATGAAACTTACGATCTTCAGCAGCATGTGTTTCAGCATCTTTGATCATATTTTTAATTTCATCTTCCGATAAGCCACTGGAAGCTTTAATCACTATCGATTGTGCTTTGCCAGTTGCCTTATCTTTTGCAGAAACATGTAAAATACCATTCGCATCGATATCAAAAGATACTTCAATTTGCGGCATACCACGTGGTGCAGGTGGAATATCGGTTAAGTCAAAACGACCTAATGATTTATTTGCCGATGCCATTTCACGTTCGCCTTGTAAAACATGTACTGTCACTGCGGTTTGATGATCTGCAGCTGTTGAAAATGTTTGTGATGCTTTGGTTGGAATGGTGGTATTTTTTTCGATTAATTTAGTCATGACACCACCTAAGGTTTCGATACCTAAAGATAAAGGTGTAACGTCTAATAACAATACATCTTTTACATCACCCGCAAGCACCGCACCTTGAATAGCCGCACCTACTGCTACAGCTTCGTCAGGATTCACGTCACGACGCGGTTCTTTGCCAAATAAATTTTTGACAGTTTCTTGAACCAAAGGCATACGAGTTTGACCACCGACCAAGATCACGTCAGCAATATCACTTAAATTAATACCTGCATCTTTAATCGCTATTTTGCAAGGCTCAATAGTACGCTTAATTAAATCTTCAACCAAAGATTCAAGCTTAGCGCGCGTCATCTTGATATTTAAATGTTTTGGACCTGAAGCATCAGCTGTAATGTAAGGAAGATTAATATCAGTCTGTTGCGCTGAAGATAATTCAATCTTAGCTTTTTCAGCGGCTTCTTTTAGACGTTGCAATGCAAGAGGATCATTTCGTAAATCAATACCCGATGATTTTTTAAAGTCATCGACTAAATAATTCATAATGCGCAAGTCAAAATCTTCACCACCCAAGAAGGTATCGCCATTCGTCGACAATACTTCGAATTGATGCTCTTTATCAACTTCTGCAATTTCAATAATAGAAATATCAAAAGTACCGCCACCTAAGTCATAAACAGCAACTTTACGATCGCCTGGTTTTTTATCCATACCAAAAGCAAGTGCTGCAGCGGTAGGTTCGTTAATGATACGTTTAACTTCTAAGCCTGCAATACGACCTGCGTCTTTAGTAGCTTGTCGTTGCGAATCATTGAAATAAGCTGGAACAGTAATGACTGCTTCAGTCACAGGATGACCTAAATAATCTTCAGCGGTTTTCTTCATTTTCATAAGAACTTGAGCTGAAACCTGTTGTGGCGCTAATTTGCGGCCGGCAGCTTCAATCCAAGCATCACCATTCTCTGCACGAATAATTTTATATGGAACAATTTCCATGTCTTTACGCACCACTTCTTCGTCAAATCGACGACCAATCAGACGTTTTGCGGCATAAATCGTATTTTTAGGATTGGTCACCGCTTGGCGTTTAGCCGCTTGTCCGACAAGAATTTCATCATTATCAGGAAGATAGGCCACAACAGAGGGTGTCGTTCTCGCACCTTCTGCATTTTCAATGACTATAGTTTGGTCACCGGATCGCACAGCGACACATGAATTAGTCGTACCAAGGTCAATACCTATCACTTTACTTATTGTTGCCATATTTATTCTCCAATAAATCTCTATATATAACTATATAACTATCAAGATGGGGATGATTTTATCTTTTTTCAACTCGCTACGACCACTAAGGCTGGACGTATTAAACGTTTGTTCAATAAATAACCTTTTTGCAATACATTGAGCACGGTATTTGATGGAACATTTGGATTTTCCAATGTTGAAACAGCTTGATGTAACTCAGGGTTAAAAGGTTGTCCTTCTGGATCTACATTCTCTATACCAAACTTTTCCATCGCTTTAACCAACATTTTTAAAGTGAGACTCACCCCATCAAGTAAACTACCCGCACCCGATTCGTCATTTAAATGAGCTGCAATAGCGCGTTCTAAGTTATCTACAATAGGCAGAAGTTCAAGCGCAATTTTTTCCAGGGCAAATTTATGCGCATTAGCGATATCACGCTCTTTTATGCGCTGCATATTTTCCATTTCTGCTTTGGTACGTAATAAACTTTCTTTATACGTATTAGCCATTTCTTCAGCTGATGTAAGCTGTTTTTGTAATTCTTGGTAAGATGCATGATCTAATAATTCTTCAACCGCGGGCTGTTCATCATCAATGGTTGAATCATGCTCAGTATTATCTTTGCCAAATTTTTTGTGCAAAGAGCTGGTGCTACCAGCTTTGTTTTCTTTTGACACTTTTATCTCCTTTATTTTACTAACTAACCGAGCCGCGACCGTCAGGGAGTGATCACTTCAAGTGAGGTGATCACTCCCTGACGGTCGCGGCTCGGTAATAAACATATGGGGTTAGTTTAACCTTGATTCAAGGCGGCTGATAATAATTTTGCCGTGACATCCACGACAGAAATCACTCGTTCATAAGGCATTCTGACAGGTCCTATCACCCCTAAGCTTCCAATTAAATGATCATCTACAGCATAAGATGCGGTTACAATACTGCATTCATCGAACATTTCATAGCCAGACTCTTTTCCAATAAATATTTGCACACCTTCAGCCTCTAAGGCATGACTTAACAAGTTTAATATTTCTTGTTTTTGCGTAAAAGCGTTAAATAATACGCGCCATCGATCAAAATCAGCCGTACGATCCGAATAATTGAGCAAATTATTCTGACCTACCAGGATATAATCTTTATTTTCTTCAGTATCCGCAACAAAAGCTTTATTTCCAACATCCAAAGCCGCCTGTACTAAGCCTGCCAGATTCTCTCTATCTTCTTGCATCGCGTCTAAAAGAGCTTTACGTATGGATAACAACAATTTACCGGCATAATGGGTGTTAATATAATTGCTTGCTTCTTGTAACTCACTTTTTGAATAAATTTTTTCGGTATAAATCACACGGTTTTGAACATCGCGGTTATTAAGTACCAATATAACCAACACACGATTCGCAGAAAGCGCCAAAAATTCAACCTGACGTAGCTCAATTCGATTACGCCTAGGCAATGCAACAACTGCTGCTAATTTTGTCAAATTTGAAAGCACTGAGGACGCTGATTGCAGCAAATTAGACATTTCTAAATCAGGATCTAATTTACGTTGTAAAACATCAACTTCATTAAACTCAAGCGGTTTAACTTTAATCAAACTATTCACAAATAGTCGATATCCCAAAGATGTGGGCACACGACCTGAGGAAGTATGCGGTGAAGTTAAATACCCATTATTCTCTAAATCAGCTAATATATTACGTATCGTAGCTGGACTTAAGCCAAGAGCACACTCCTCTGCGAGCGCCTTGGATCCAATGGGACAACCATCTTGGATATATCGTTCAACCAAAATTTTTAGTATTTGTTGAGCGCGCTGATTAATAGTGACATCATTCATAAAAACAACCCTATGGTACTATAGGGCAATATAACATAGAATTTTCAACATCTAAAGGAACGCTCATGGCAAGTAGTTTTCACAAAATAGGGGTGTTAGGGCGAGTAAAAAATCCAGGGGTCAAAGAAACCCTTAGAGCTCTTACGCAACATCTCACAGAATTATCACAAAACTTTTATGTCGAAGTTGAAACGGCTGAATCACTCGATAATTCCGATTTAAAAACTATTCCACGCGATAAAATCGGAAAAGAATGCGATCTTCTAATAGTAGTGGGTGGAGACGGCAGTTTATTACACGCAGCTCACGCTATCGTAAATCAAAATGTGCCTGTTGTTGGCATTAATCGCGGTAGTTTAGGATTTTTAACGGATATTCATCCTGCTGAACTCGATAAAATTACGGCTATCCTTCAGGGAAAATATACCATAGAAAAACGTTTTCTTTTAACAGCCACCATTGATCTTCATGATAAAAATCTTGGCAATGATGATGCACTCAATGAGGTTGCGATCATTCCAGATACTGTTCCACATATGATAGAATTTGAAATCTACATTGATAAGCAATTTGTATGTAGTCAAAACTCCGATGGTTTGATTATTGCAACACCTACCGGATCAACCGCTTATGCTTTATCGGGTGGTGGGCCTATTCTACACCCACAATTAGATGCGATTGTATTAGTTCCTATGTTTCCGCACTCTTTAAACAATAGGCCTATCGTGGTTGAAGGAAATTGTCAAATTGATATCATCATTACACCTAATAATAAAACCTCACCACGATTAAGCTGCGATGGTCGCGAACATTTAACAACCCCCATTGATAGCCGCGTCTCTATACGAAAAAATCCACAAGCCCTCAATCTCATTCACCCATTAGATTATAATTATTATGAAACATTACGTACAAAACTCCATTGGGGAAAAAAGTTAGGGTCTGCTTATGATTCGCTAGATTGATTACTTAAGAAGGATATGGACTATGCTTACAGAAATACATATCAATAACTTAATTACTATACAAACACTGCACTTAGATTTTAGCACTGGAACCACTGTCATCACAGGGGAAACTGGCGCGGGTAAATCCATACTCATTGATGCGATTGAACTGGCCTTAGGCAATCGCGCAAGTAATGATAAAGTACGGAGAGGCCAAGAAAAGGCAGAGATAAGTATTTGTTTTGATGTAAGCAAACAGACTGATGCAAAAAAATGGTTAGATAACTACGATCTTTCGCAAGAGAATAATGCATGCATTTTACGCCGCGTCATTCATCAAGATGGCAGATCAAAAAGTTTTATCAATGGAATGCCGACCACTTTGCAGCCCTTGCGTGAATTAGGCGAATTATTAATACAAATTCATGGTCAACATGAGCATCAATCCTTATTAAAAACCGATCATCAACGAAAAATTCTCGATCATTACGCGGGACATCAACATCTATTAGATACCGTATCGCATCTCTCCGATGAATGGCATAGTTTAAATGATCAAATCACTCAATTACGTCAACGCATGAACGAACGCAATACGCGCATGACATTTTTAAATTTTCAATTACAAGAATTAAAAGAATTGCAACTTACGCAAAATGAATTCCAAGCATTAGATCTTGAGCATAAACAACTCGCTCATGCCGGTGAGCTTTTACAAAATTTAAATAGTGCGATTGATGTACTCACTGATAATGAAGAAAATAATGCGTTACGCTCCATCCATCATGCATTGCAATCACTTGAAATGATACAACAAGTCGATCCTAAAATTTCTGTTTGGATTGAATCTTTAAATACCATTATGATTCAAATAAGCGATACTGAAGATGGTTTACGTCATTATCTTAATGCCATTGAAATTGATCCTGCACGGCTTACTTGGGTCGAAGATAGAATTAGTTTATTATTTGATATGGCACGCAAACATAAAATCAATCCACAAGAACTTTATGATTTGCAATGCAGATTATCTCTCGAACTGAAAGAATTGGAAAATAGTGACAATCAATTAAGCGAGTTAGAACAAAAACTTTTACGCGTCGAAAAACAATATCAAGATAGCGCTATCAAACTTAGCCATAGCAGAGCAAAAGCGGCTGAAAATTTAAATATTACTATCACAAATACCATACATGAGCTTTCATTAAGTCATGCTTGTTTTGATGTCTATTTAGAAACCGACAAAACGACGGTGATATCTCCTCATGGATTAGAAAAAATTATTTTTCATATTAAAACAAACGCTGGACAAAGCATGCAACCCCTCGCAAAAATCGCATCAGGGGGCGAACTTTCACGTGTTGGCTTGGCGATTCATTTAGCCACTGCAGATCAATACCACACACCCACCCTTATATTTGATGAAGTGGATGTAGGTATAGGTGGTGGCACTGCAGAAATGGTGGGTAAACTATTACGTAAATTAGGACAATCTCATCAAGTCTTATGTATCACTCACCAAGCTCAAGTTGCTGCAAAAGGACACCACCATCTGCGTGTAGCAAAAATACATTCAGAAAATTCAACTCGAACGCACGTTCAAGCTTTATCGCAAGATGAAAAAACACAAGAATTAGCTCGTATGTTAGGCGGTGTTGAAATCACTAAAACAACTCTCGCGCATGCGAAAGAATTAATTGATGCAACGACTTAGAACCTGCTCAAGATCTTTGGGATAATTATGTTTTTTTTGCCTTGGTTAGTAGAGTTGAAGTTTTATGCTTTGGCAAAGCTTGCGAGGGCAAGTCTTTCGGCGGACTGAATAGGGTAGAAGCAGAAGAAGAAACTTTAACTTCTGGAGCTTCTCGTTTTTCTTTTTTTATTTCATCCCATTTAATACGTATAATCTTACATTTCAAACTTGACAAAAATTTATCTCTAAACTGATCAAATGCATGTGCCTTAAAAGTGTTATGATGAGGACCATCAAATTCAACAATGGTTTGTTTACCCTGCAAATCAGTAACTAATAAATCCACGAAAAATCCATGCACAAAAGCTTCTCGCACATACTTTTTTGCACCCTTAATAGACGGAGCTATCTCTTCATCGGTTAACTTAGATGACGGACGACAAACCTCAATGAATGCATGGATATCATATCTTTCATCCAGCTTTAATAAACCTAAACCTTCAATAATTTGATTTTTATGTAAATAAGATTCATTGACATTGTCTTTAATGCCTTTGATGATGAGTTTTTCGACAAAAGGAAGATCGAGTATTTTCGAGTTCACTGTACTGATAATACCTAAAGCCCACAATATATTTGCTATCGCTGTAGGATCGGCTTCCTTTCGTTCTTGATAAAACTTGATCAATAGACCCTTCACTTGATCTGGATTAACTTCTGAAAGTTTTCCTGCTACTATCAATTTTGCGATTGCCATTAAGGTAATCGCAATATCCTGAGCGGTAGCATGCATTCGTTTTTGATAAACCTCGATTAATAAACCCTTCACTTGATCGGGATTAACTTCTGAAAATTTTCCTGCGTCTATCAATTTTGCGATTGCCATTAAGGTCGTCGAAATGTCCCGAGAGTTAGCATGCATTCGTTTTTGATAAAACTCAGTTAATAAACCCAACACTTGATCGGGATTAACTTCTAAAAGTTTTCCTGCGTCTATCAATTTTGCGATTGACATTAAGCTCATCGAAATACCCTGAGTCGTAGTATGCATTCGTTTTTGATAAAGCTCAGTCAATAAATCCTTCACTTGATCGGGATTAGCTTCTGAAAGTTTTTCTGCATCTATCCATTTTGCGATTATTGATAAGGTAAGAGAAATATTCTGAGTGGTAGCTTGCATGCGTTTTTGATGAAACTCGGTTAATAAACCCTTCACTTGAACGGAATCAACTTCTGAAAGTTTTCCAGCGTCTATCAATTGTGCGATTGTCAATAAGATCATCGAAATATCTTGAGGAGTAGCGTCCATTCGTTTTTGATGAAACGCGGTTAATAAATTCTTCACTTGAACAGGATCAACTTCTGAAAGTTTTCCTGCTTCTATCAATTTTTCGATTGCCTCTAAGGTATTCCAAATATTCTGAGGACTAGCATGCCTTCGTTGTTGATGAAACACGGTTAATAAATCATTCACTTGAACGGGATTAACTTCTGAAAGTTTTCCTGCATCTATCAATTTTGTGATTGACAATAACGTGTTTGAAATATTCTGAGGGACAGCGTCCATTCGTTTTTGATGAAACGCAGTTAATAAACGTTTCACTTGAACGGGATCAACTCCTGAAAGTTTTCCTGCTTCTATTAGTTTCTCTATTGCCCATAATGTATTTGCTATTTCCAAACAACTGGCTTCGAGCAGTTGTTCATGAAACTTAAGGTATACTTTATTAAAACCGCTTGGCACTACCATATTAGTTAAATCAGTAATTAACATAGTGGCAATTCTATGCAACGTAGTTGCACAGTCTCTAGCTTTAAAAGTCCTAATATTAGATTCGGTAAGCAAGCTTGCCAGTTCAGTGAAAATTCTTTGTTTATTCAAACCACGATCTTTATCTTCAAGATCTTTTGTTTTCATGAATAAATATTGGATAACATTTCCTGGATATCGTCCATCAGGTCCTGGATATCGTCGATCGGGAGCTAAAAATGGGCGATAATTATAAAAATCATTAACGGTTAATGATGGTCTCTCTTCATCATTTACATACGTAAGTAGTAGATAATCAAATTCATGAATTAGCGGTGCATTACTAGAATTTCTAACGTGCATATTGCAATCTCTTCTCACATTAATGTTTATATGATAATCACATGACTTTGGTGTTTTGATTTTTAATTGAATATATTATAATGATATGATTGCATTATGTACATAGCATATTAAGACTGTATCAAAAGACAAATCAACAAATCGTTCAACAAATATACGAATGATTCAGTAGAAGCGCACAAAAAGATCTTGAACAGGCTCTTAAACCCAAGCGAGTGCTAGCACTCGCTTGGGTTATAATTATTTTCGATAACCAGGCCCTACAGGATATGCACCAGGCATGGGTGGCGCTGAAGGTACTGGCATAGGTTGCGGTTGTGGTGGAACTTGCCCCATTGGATAAGAAGGATAGGGTTGTACAACCGGAACTGGAACGGGTTGCGCTGGCACATAAACAGGTACAGGCTGTGCAACAACCACAGGTATACCATGACCATGGTGGCGGTGATGATGATGGTTATGTTGATGTGCTCCTAATAGAATATCTATAAACGAATGACTACATCTATAATCACCAGGACAAGTTGTATAGACTGGAACTGCTTGAGGCTGTGGGTACATGAAAACTCCTTTTCATTATAAAATTATCTAGACTGAATTAGACTTCTGACATTTTGCACAAATCCCATAAATATTCAAGTTATGATCTGTAATCTTATAGCCGGCTTTTTCAGCAATGAATTGTTGACGCTCTTCGATGACAGGATCAAAAAATTCTTCAACTTTTTTACATTTTACACATACCAAATGATCATGATGCGTACCATGATCTAACTCAAAGACAGAATGTCCCTCTGAAAAATGATGCCGAGTGACTAATTTTGCTTCTTCGAATTGAGTCAATACGCGATAGACTGTCGCCAAGCCGATATCATCACCTGAATCTAATAAAATACGATAAACATCTTCCGCACTCAGATGATGATTAGGTGCATTTTCTAGTATTTGTAAAATTTTTGTCCTGGGCAAAGTAATTTTTAGCCCGGCTTTTTTTAAATCCGAATTGTCCAAAGCCTTAAGCCTCCGTTGAGAATGGATATATTTTAGCAGGTTACAAAACCATCGCATATCAGTTATTATCATGCCAGTTATAACTACACATTGGAACAAAAAGTATGCAAAAAATCATTGCGCTAAGTATCATGATGTTAGCTTTATCCGGCTGTATACGTAAAATTTCGATCGAACAAGGCAATGTCATAAACCCTGAAATGACCAGTCAATTACATACAGGGATGAGCATTGAAGAAGTTAAAAACGTGATGGGATCGCCTATGTTACAAAACACTTTCAATGATAATCGTATCGATTATGTTTATACATTTAAGCCTGGCAATGGGACTATGACTGAAAAGAAAATGACTTTAACTTTTGAAAATGGTGTGCTCAAAAAAATCGGTTAAAATAGGCCCTATCGCAGCTGTCATTTCTGCACAATATTCTCTGTCATTCCCGCGCAGGCGGGAACCTATCGAAATGGATTCCCGCCTGCGCGGGAATGACAAAAAACCTGCGTAACTATTATTTTTTCTTAACCCGTCTTTTTCGAGCTTCCTTAGGATCTATAACGAGGGGACGATAAATTTCAATCCTATCGCCTTCTTTCACTCTATCCGACAATTTTTTTTGTTTACTAAAAATACCAACTTTTTGTTTCATTAAGTTAATATCAGGGAATTCTAATAAAATACCAGAGCGATCGATGGCAAGTTCAATCGTACAGCCTTCTTCAACTATAAGCTTGATCAGACGTTGTTTTTTAACATCTGCATATACCACTTCAACATGAATCTTCTTAGCGTTGACCATAGACTTCAACTGCACGTTTCGTAAATAAATCAACTAATGAATTAGCAATATGGGAAAAAATAGGTTGAAATATCACATCTAAAAAATGACCTACCAGCTCAAAATCAAGTTCTAAATTAACTTTACACCCATCATCACCCATGGCTGTAAAAGTCCAAATGCCTTCTAAATGTTTAAAAGGACCTTCGATTAAATTAATATCAATACGCTCATAGGGTATGAGCGTATTTTTGGTAGTGAAACTTTTATGCATGCCAGACCAAGACAATTCAAGCGATGCTTCAACTTCATTATCTTTACGCGAAATAATTTGACTGGCAGTGCACCAGGGTAAAAATTCCGGGTAATTTTCAATAGCATCTACCACTTCAAACATTTCTTTTGCTGTATAAGGTAATAAAGCACTTCGCTTAATTTGTGTGACACTCATAAATTTCCTACTAAAGCTGGTTTATGTTCAGGAGAAAAATTTGCATTTAATTCTTCTTTAGAACAACCCAAATTATCAATAAATAAAATTTCAACCGAATTCTTGAGATTATCGATTAATCTTGCACGTTCTTTTTTATCTTCATCCTTATCACCCACAAAATAGGCGTAAGGATCCGCATCTAAAAATTCACCCACCGGACCTGATCCACACATAAGATGCGTCAGCCAACTTCCATCATTCAAATCATCTATCGATTCTACCGATTTCATAAATCGATCAACGTATTCAACTCGTTTAATCGGTTTAAATTTGGACAGAAGCTGCCCTGTCTTATTAATAGCCTTATCACAATAGTTACGTAGTTGCTCATAAGAACGTTCATTTTGAACAGCAAGCTTTACAATGGGATTAATAGCCAATCTGTCCAGCTTGATGTTAAATGGTTCTTCAGGTTTTTCTACACCACGTAATATATTTCTAACCATATTCACAATTTTTACAGCCGTTTGTTTAACATCTTTATGAACTTTTATTTGTGGACGTTTAACTTCAATAAATTTAACCGCTAAATCAATCAACTCTTCGGGTGATTTCGTTGCATTCTCTGGTAATTTCCCAAGATCATATACCGCTAGTACACATGCAACTAACATCGCACTGCGCGTACGACCTGCTTTACAATGCACAAGTACCGAGTGACCAGCATCTCTAAATTGCTGAATTTTTAGGACTATCTCAGCTGCTGATTTTACATCAATTTCTTTACCACTACTAAAATCTCGCATGACCAATTGTACATGCTCAACCTTTACTTCACTCTCATCAATTTTGAAAGTTTTTTTCCACTCTTCAGGTCTTACTGGATCCATGAAGAGAAGCGTTTCGTTATTCTCATATGGATCAACCGCACTCACAACCAACATTGAATTACTATCAGGCGCGTTTACTTTTTTAATTAAATCTTCTTCATTTCCTCGCATGGGCAAACTGGACAAATGAAGATTATCCGTAATCTCATCTTCATTATTCCATAAGCCCACCATTTCTCCACCCCGAATGAACAAATACGACA
>Ga0207073_1034_pt1 | contig 33814 bp, 42 predicted proteins | sample Alteio_BWMinHeat_65_FD_153575 | JGI IMG/M metagenome (GOLD analysis project Ga0207073, IMG submission 153575) | Enriched cells from forest soil in Barre Woods Harvard Forest LTER site, Petersham, Massachusetts, United States -... | ecosystem: Environmental > Terrestrial > Soil > Temperate forest >...
ATACTATGAACAAGACATTGTTCGCAATGTTGTTTATTTTGCTCTTGGGACAAAGTACCATTATTTTGTTGGATGATAAGGTTATTTTGTATAATGCCTCCAATTCTTTCTTGTGCATCTTGATAGTGCGGATTGTTTGATGGTATTGCTGAATATAGCTCGCGGGCTTCTTGATCAGATTTAATGGATGTCATATATTCTGCTAATATCCATACCGCATCTTGGTAGTTATCTTGTCTCTCAAACGCCATTCGTTTCGCTTCGACAACATTAATTTTTGCAGTTTGTAAAATTTGGTTATACACTTCATTTGGATAAACTGGATAATCAATATCTTGAAATAGACAATTTTTCGTTTCTTCGTCGATAATATCATATTTATGTAGCGTTAAAATAATGTTTTTCCAGACATCAAGTTCTGTATAGTCGCCATATGATTGACCTACACGGTAGAGATAACAATGTGCATTTGACGAAAAAGCTGAGCTAGCATTTTTCTTATACAAAGTATACTTATTTAAAAAGGATTCAAGCGCTTTTTCGAATTCAGTATTTCTCAGTGAATGGTTAGGATTGTATACAAATACTAAATTAGACCAGTGGTCAGAAGTAGAGACATCAAGCTCTATGGCTTCAATCGGCGTATCTTTGGATAAAATAGGAGCATATTCGTATATGTAAGTTGGTGAAGGGATTTGGCCAAGTAATTTAAATTGTTTTGTTCTTCTAAACATATAGTTATTCCTTGTGTACATAAACTGACAGCGCAACAATAATACAGGAGCATTTGGAATTGCAAACATTATTTATCAAATGCAAAAGTAATTTTATCACTTGTGAAATTATTCATTAATTATAGCCATAATAACGAACAACGATAAAAATTTGAACGCTAACTATCGATAAACACGCTTATGAATATTAATAATTATTATGATTTCATGGACTATAATATAAAATTAAAGATATATTACGTATTATGTATTACATGCAAAATATTTCTAGAGATGTTTTTGAACACAATCATCGCGGTCAATTATGTAAAATAGCAGCGATTTACCATTAATCTCTGTTATATTTTGAAAATGCATACCGACCTTCTCTAAAACTCGTTGAGATTTTAAAGGCACCGTTGCAAAAAAAGCAACTCCTGCTAATCTAATCATCAAATTATAATTGGGATCAATACCTATGGCCAACAAAAATTATAATGATGCTTCAAATCCTTTCAAATGGAAGCATGCTGTAGGTGAAGTTATTCTTTGGTTGGTCACTTGGTACGGAAGATTCGCACTATCTTATCAAGATTTAAAGGGAATAGTGATCTTGCAACACTTTAATATTTGAATAAGGATAAGATATTAGTGCCTTTTCAAGCATGCCTGAATATCGCGCGGAACTACTGGACCGTGAACATTTACAGCACTTTATATTGATAGCGCATTATCTATTTTCTAAGTCTTGCCAACGCTGATAGGAGTCTTCTATTAATTTAGTTAATTCCGCCATGCGACGCATTGTTTTTACGACGGTGTTATCTTGCTGTTGATAAAAGGTCGGTGTACTTATTAGTGTTTGCAGGCTGGTTAATTCATGTTCCATTGCATTAATAAATTCAGGCAATTCATTCAGTTCGCGTTGTTCTTTGTAATTTAATTTTGCGGTGGTTCGTGTTTTTTGTGTGATGGGGGTAATACTTTTTTTATTCTCAATTTCTTTCTTTTCAACGCGTGTTTTTCGTTGTCCTACCCAATCTTGCCAGCCACCAATATATTCTTGAACGTGACCATTTTCTGCAAAGACTAAGATGCTTGTTACCACATGATCCAAGAATTCGCGGTCGTGACTGACTAACAATAATGTTCCTTGATATTGCAGTAACATTTCTTCTAATAACTCAAGTGTTTCGATATCAAGATCATTCGTTGGTTCATCCATCACCAGCAAGTTACTGGGTTTGCTGAATAATTTTGCCAATAATAAACGATTACACTCGCCGCCAGACAATGCTTTAATTGGCATGCGCGCACGTTCTGGTGTAAACAAAAAATCACCTAAATAGCTGATAATATGTCGTTGCTTTCCTTGAAATTCAATATGGTCACTTCCTTCTGCGACATTATTAATGCCAGATTGCTCGAAGTTAAGCGTTGCTCGCAACTGATCAAAATAAGCAATTTCTAAACGCGTACCCTGTGTGATCGTCCCTTTTTGTGGTGGCAAGTTACCTAGTAAAATATTTAATAGCGTGGTTTTTCCAGCACCGTTTGGGCCAATCAAACCAATGCGATCGCCGCGTTGAATACGAATAGAAAAGTCATTAATTATTTTTTTATGATTATATTCGTGCGAAATATTTTCTGCTTTGATGACTATCTGGCCAGATTGCGCACCTTCATTTAAAGCCATTTTAACATTTCCTTGCACTGTGCGTCTTCTTGCTTGTTCGCGACGCATTTCTTGCAGTGCACGCACTCGCCCTTCATTCCTTGTGCGTCTTGCTTTAATGCCTTGACGTATCCACACTTCTTCTTGCGCTAGTTTTTTATCAAATTCAGCATGTTGCTTTGCTTCAGCATCGAGGAGGGCTTGTTTGTGCTGCAAGAAATTTTCATAATTGTTAGGCCAAGAGGTAATATTGCCACGATCTAGCTCAATGATGCGTGTTGCAAGTCGCTTTAATAAGGCGCGATCATGTGTGATGAAAATAAGCGCGCCTGACCATTGCGATAATGCATCTTCTAACCATTCAATGCCTTCGATATCAAGATGGTTGGTTGGTTCATCTAATAGTAATAAATCAGGTTCACTGACCCAAGCTTTGGCAAGAGCAGCTCTTCTTTGCCAGCCACCTGATAATGAGGCAACAGTACTTTCACCGTGTAATTGTAAGCGCTCGAGTATAGTCGTGATTTTTCTTTCGTATTCCCAGCCGTTTAATGCCTCTATTTTTGCTTGAAGAAGCTCGAGTTTTTTAATGAGTTGTGCATCCGTTGTTGCAGAGAGTTGGTGTACTAAATGATGATAATCTGCCAATAAATTCCCAATATCATGCAGTCCTTCTGCTATATAATCAAAAACAGATTGTTTGTAATCGGATGGTAATGATTGCTCAAGACGCGCCAGTTTGATGCCAGGTTTACGCCATATCGTGCCATTATCCGGCTTTTCACTGCCTTCGATTAGTTTCAATAATGAGGATTTGCCAGCACCGTTGCGACCAATTAATGAGACACGTTCATTTGCATTGATTTGCAAATTTATTTTATTTAGTAATTGATCAAGTCCGTAGGCTAGGGATACATTTTCTAGAGACAAAAGATGGTTCATGTTTACAGCTTATCCAAAAAATAAATACCCTCTCCCTGGGTTTTAGAAATAAACACGCAGGCAGTCCTAAAAAATACGCTCCAAAGAGAACCCATAGGTTGATTTAGTGCGAAGCGCGTAACCTAACGAAAATCTGTATTAACATTTTTGGATCATTATCTTTTATCGTTATCACCATCGAATCCACAGATGAAGATTAAGCGCTTCTTGAAGTATCGGTTTTTCATTCTTTTCTTCGACAATCTCTCTTGGTTTCATATTCACTCCCTATTTAGTTTTAAAATAAGAAATCATAGTAAATAATACTTGAAATTGCAACTAATTAATTGTAACACACTAGCAAGTGTAGCAACCGCTATTTAAGGCAGTAGTTACGAAAATACCTTGTTATCGTCTTTCAGATTGACTATACGAGTGCAATTTTTTATACCATTCTCATGAATCGTAATAGGTTTGTATTTAATCGAAGTGAAATATCCAGAACAATATCAGCTTCCAAAAGCAGCCGATTTATTTTTTAATCTCCCCGTGTAAAACGTCGAGATCTTTATTAAACCAATCATCGTATAAACAAATAATAGAATACCTAGAAAAATTCTTATCATATAAAATTCCATAGTTCTTTTTAATTTGTACTTTAATGATAATAATCAATAATCTATGCTTACAATAAAAGACTTGGTTAAAAAATACTTGTTGACTTAATGAACATGTTATGTATAATGGTATATATTTAACTCAATTTACTTGAAATATCAAAATGAGCCTGAGCACACGTTTAATTGAAAAATCTTGGACAGAAGTAACAGATTGGCAAACACGAAAAGGACAGCAACGCTTTGTGTTCGACGATAATAACTTAGTCACTAGTGACCCATCTATTAAAATGGTTCTCCAAAAAAAGAGGGAATACAAGGCAATAAAAGAATGGGAGGAAAATGGAGTCGTCCAGCAAAAGGATATAGATATCATTACACGAACATGTTATTCCGAGAGACGTAGAAGAGGTAAGGATCAGATTCTTAAAGAGTGGAAAGAAGTGCTAGATTGGAGAGAGAGAGAAGGGAAAAAACTTCTTGTATTCGAAGATAATGTACCGGTCAGGGAAAATGAATTAGTGACATCAGTCCTGATGACAGGCGAGGGTACTCAGATAAAATATAAAGCTGTAATAAAATGGAAGGAAAGTGATGTCGAACACCAACAAGAAGCAAAAGTGATAACGAGAGATACTTATAACAAGGATCACACTTCGGATAAAGATTGGGAAGAAGTAATAGATTGGAGAAACAGAAAAAATAAACATATCCTTGTTTTCCAAGATAATACACCGGTCACGGAAAATAAGTTAGTGACATCAGTCCTGATGACAGGCGAGGGTACTCATACAAAATATAAAGCAGTAATAGTATGGGAGGAAAATGGTGTCAAATGCCGAAAAGATGTAGGAATCATGACAAAAAATTCTTATCAAAAACATAAAGGCAAGCAAAAACATAAAGAAAATAATGGTCAGCAGGATGACAATTGGAAAGAGGCAAAAGGTTGGCAAGAGAGGGAGAATAAAAATCGTCTTGTGTTTCTCGATAATACACTAGTAACAGAAAATAAATTAGTGACGATGGTCCTTATGAAAGGTGAGGCTCAAAATAGGGAATATAAAGCAATATTAGAATGGAAGGAAAATGATGTCGAAAAACGAGAAGAAGTAAAAGTAATACCAAGAAGGATTTATAACAAGGAACACTCTTCGGATAACGGTTGGGAAGAAGATAATGCCGAACAACCACAAGAAAAAAAAGTATCATTTATAAAAACTTCTCAGCATCAACCATCCGCGCTTAAATCCGGGGTTAAAAGAAACGGAGAAGAACAAAATTCAGAAGATACAAGCAGACCAAAAAAGAAAAGAAAAATACAAACCATCACCACTCCTGTGAGTACAAATATTGGGAACAGTACAATTGATTTTTCATCCGTACAATCTGAGCAAGTCGTAATAAAAAAGGAACCTGCGCATACGTTACCGACATCTCATCATTGGTCAAAATCCCTCTCTTTTGAGCAATTGCTTAATAACTTACGCAAAGCTGTCAAAATATTGGTTGGGAATAAAGAAGCTGTCAAAAGTTGCGAACTTTTAGCTGATGGTATAATCCATTACTGGCAAACTGGTGAGCTGCCTACCGAGCCAATTCCAGACCAAACACCCAGCACAACACCTCCTCTTGTTACAATAAGAATGGTGCCTATAAAAGAAGAAGGGGAAGCTAATTGTGCTCATCAAAAACATCGCCCAGAAATAATTGGAATTGCTACACGTTCTATCAACAATAGAAATACAATGTCTAACACTTATGTACCACCAAGTACGTATTTAGAAGGTAACAACATAATACACGACTTAGAAGAGTATCGAGAACCGAGCGTTCATTATTTGAACCTTGAAAATGTATTAAAAAAACAGGCAAAGAACGCTCGTGACCAAATTGCTTTTGGTAAAATACAATTGGAACGCTCCGAGTCTACTTTAAATAAAACGATCAAGGCAGCAGGACATACATTAGTGTATATCGTTATAGCTGGTGAAGTGATTTATATTGATTGTGAAAAATATAATGGAAGAACAAAAGCAGGTAATCCAATTATCCAAAAACCATTGCAAGAAGTATATGATATTGCAGGCGACATTGATGATGAAACAGGATTAATTAAGACTCCGAAAACCACGGATAAGGTTTTTGGATTTTATATTTATCTTCAGCCAATGCATTCTTCTTTACCTATTACCACGCATGACGAAATAGATGTTATGGATATTGATGATCATTCACTATCTACTACTACAACGACAACAATAACTACTGCGAATCGCAAGTCTGATTTAATCATTAAAATTCCACGAGCAATTCTTATTAAAGAAGGGATATTCAAAGATACTGCATTACCAGAAGAACCGGCAAAACAAAAACCTGCTTTTGAAGATATCGCAAAAAATAATTGTTTGTAACTGTTCGCGTCCATCATAGGTGGCTATTCATGTGAAACTGGCAGCAATATCAATCACTTGCGATAACATATCACAAATGATCGATATATTGCTTTATTCGCCGTATAATTTCGTCAAATGTTGGCTGTTTGCCAAAATAAATCGCTGATTTTTTCATGAATTCTTTGCTATATAAATTTCTTATTTCTGAAATTCTTGCGCTTGAATGCCCCAAAGACAATGCATTAACCAGTAATCTTTTTCGACGAAAGCTGGTAACAGTTGCCTTTCATTTGCAACGACTTCAAATAAATCTTTGACGTTAGGCAGTTGATGCAGAAATAGTTTAGTAATGATAAATTTCCTCAAAAAAATGTTTTGTGCCTACTTTACCGTATTTTTTTGCCATGAGAAGTAATTTATTTTCATCGTATTGGCTTAAATTATTTTTGATTCTGTCTTTAACAGATGAAGTATCTTCAGCAAGCTCGTTTAAGTTATTGACCAAATCGACTAATAAAAATTCAGGCGTCAATTTGTTCGGGAACCCACGATTTGATCTGCGAAAATCAAATTCTTTATTTCCTAATTTAAATACCCCATGTCTTTTATGATTTAAAACAACCATGCGATTGTATAATTGAGTCAAACCAAGCCCTAATGCATTATATTGGTGCCAGGAATAAAGCAGAAAACGATCTTCGCGTAGAAAGCAACGCACTAAATCGTTATCGTAAGGCGGGAGAGCGCCAAAGGCGGACATAGCAGGCTTATAGTAAAGACCACCCGCCAATTTTTGCAGTGAGCCTTTTTTTACCAAGGTTTCTAAATCCCTATCCACTGCTTTTGAAAAATCCAACTTAATTAAGTGATGGCATATCGCGTCAAAGCATTTACCGCTTCAGTCATCAACCCCTGACCTGCATATTGGCTTCTGATCCAATAACCGATCTCTAAACAAGGCACTGACCAATTAATATGATGAAAACCAGTGCCGCCTATAAACTGACCGTTATCTTTGTTAAACATAAATAAAGGTAAGTACGGTTCAGCGTCATTCTTTAGAATCCAATTAGCAGCTGCTTGTCTCACATACTCTTCAGATTCATCTACGGTTGGCTTTGTTTGTGCCCATGGCATGACAGGATGTAAAAGGTCAAACGTTTCTAAAACTGCAGCATTCACGACAACGCCATCACCCACTTGCGGTGGTCTTAAAAGCAACTTGGGTGTCGTAATTGGCATGGGTAGATCAAGTAATATAGGTTTGATTTCTTTTGGCATGGGTGCACTCCTACTCATCTACTAGATACCGCAGCCACATACCAAATACAACAATTTTTTGATTGTTTATGTTAGGCTCAGTTACTATCAGGCAGTTGCTTTGTAAAATAGAGTACTAAATCATCATCAACCGGCACTAATTCAGAATAATGTGAAGCCTTACCCTTATAATGAATACCACAGCCATCCGGTATGTAACCAAGTTGTGCGTAGAGTCGCTGAGCATTCCCATAATTTGCGGTTATCCCAACGCCAAGACCGTTGAGTAACAAAATCTGGTTACCCAACCTTGCATCAACGTTTGGATATTAAGCACCGCTTCTTCTTGTTGAGCGTTTTTTCTTTCCTTCTGCCTTTTCATTGTGTCACGACCGATCACGTTTACAAGGGCTGTCGCAAGTCACTACGTAAAAAACACTTCGTGACCCTTGTAAACGCGCTGCGGTCGTGACCTTGGGGTCAGGCAGTCAGAAAAGGCTGCAACTTTCAATAATTAATAAAATGGAGATCATGTTATGAATACGATTGAACCTAAAATTTATGTAGCTTGTTTAGCAGCACATAATAACGGCTATTTACACGGTGACTGGATTGACGCACATCGAACTGTAGATGAACTGTACGAGGACATCAGAAAAATTCTTGCGAGCAGTCCTATTGCAGCCGCAGAAGAATGGGGAATATTTGATTTTGAGGGTTTCGGTGATATGCATATCAATGAGTATGCAGGTTTGGATACTGTTGCAGCATTAGCCGAGTTTGTTGTCGAGCATGGGGAGTTAGGTGCAGCAGTACTTGCGCATGTTAATGGCGATATTGAAGAAGCTCAACGCATATTGGAAGAGTGTTATCACGGTGAATATGACAGCGAAGAAGATTTTGCTGCTTCATTTGCTGAAGACATCATGTCTATTCCAGCTCATCTGGAATACTACATTGATTATGAGAAAATGGCGAGAGATTGGTTCATCAGCGATTTTTTCTCGCTTGTGATAAATCATAGAACACATGTTTTTAGCAACAGTTAAAAAGTGAGAATAAGTTGAGAGAATGCGTCCTGTTCTCTCAACTTTCTACCATATCCATTAATTGATATGAATTGTCCTAGTATGTGATCTTCGCATACCAATTGCATTAATGACAATCACGTTTGGCTCAGCGTTTGTCGTATTCATCGTGGCGGCGCCACCAAATACCCGTCTCGTTTCTTCCCTTGGGTGCTCGGTCGAGCCACTGGTACATGCCCCAAAGAACATCCAGTCCGCGTGCATAGGTAGAGTAAGTGTGATAAACGATACCATCTTCGAGCACGAACGCGCTCATGCCTGGTCTCTCGCGCGTGTACGTGGCCACGTCGGTTCCGGTCATGGCTGCAATTTTGGCGACAGGTTCCTCGCCGCGTTTTGTCAGTGCATCGCCGATCCCGCGTATCGACAACGCTGCTTCGCGCCGATAGTTGTATTCGACAGTCCCTTCGCGCTGTTGCTCCTCGGTGAGTGAGACGTTGAAGTCAAAGTTAAAGTCTTCGTCGAGCGAGGATGCCCAAGGGAAGCTCCAGCCCATCCGTTGCTTGTATGCTTGGAGTTTCATAAGCGGTGCTCGCGATACTGCCGAAAGCGTGACGTCGTGATTGGCTAAATGGATGACGAAACCGTTGAACCCATCTGCGATCGCTGAACAGGACGGACAACCTGCTGTATAGTTTGGTCCGAACATGAAGTGGTAGATGAGAAGTTGCGAGCGTCCTTGGAAAAGGTCTGTCAGCGAAACACTGCCTTGATCAGTTTCGAATCGGTATTCTTTGTTGACCTTGACCCATGGCAGCTCCTGCCGTCGACGTGCTAACTCATCGCTGCGCCGCGTTAATTCTTTCTCCTCTTTGAGCAACTCAAGCCGTACCGCAAGCCATTCTTCACGTGTTCCGTTTTTGTGTTTTGTCATCGATCTTCTCTCCTTGATTGTACTCATCATGATTCATGTCTGCGAAGATGTTGATTAAGTGTTTTATTTTGCTAGTAATTCAATCGAATACCCATCAGGGTCTTTAACAAAAGCAATCACGGTACTACCACCTTTCATTGGCCCTGCTGCTCTGGTGATATTTCCGCCTTTGCTTCGAATAATTTCACAAGCTTTGTAGACATCGGGTACTTCAATAGCGATGTGGCCATACGCCGTTCCAAGATCATAATGATGAACATCCCAGTTATAAGTTAATTCCAGTACTGCTTGCTGTGATTCTTCTTCATAACCTACAAATGCCAGTGTAAACTTTCCCCCAGGATAATCTATTTTTCGCAATAATTTCATGCCTAGAACATTGGTGTAAAAATCTAGCGATTTGTCTAAATCTTTAACTCTTAACATGGTGTGCAGAATTCTCATGTTTCATTTACTCCATTATTAAATTTAGCCAGTTAACATCCTGCTATTCCACGCATTATACCCATGTTGCTCAACTTATATAAGTTATGAAACACATAGGCAATTGTGCACATCCATATCAGTTTCATCCACTCATCCCACATTTGGTGTAATCGCATTAGCTATTTTTTGATAATAAGTATATACATTGTCTCTATAACGTTGGTTATGCACTGGCGTGCCTGAATGATAGTTTGCAATGCTACGCCACATTTCTTTGCCGTCAGCCATATGTTTGGCAATTATCCAAGCAGCCACTTCTGTGTTTTTGCATGCATTATATTGAAGATCGTGACGTGTATATCCGTATGCTGCAATTTTTGGCAACCAAACACTATTGATTTGGAATATGCCGTAATCATATGTACCATTCTTATTGCGCACAGCCAATCCATTTCTACCGTTTTCCTGAGTTTAATACGCAAGCACAAGTAAAAGAAGCGTTGGTTGATGCTTGGAATGATGCAAGGTTGTCGCAACCAGATAAGTCGCAAATCATTTTGGCATATACGCGAGATGATGTTAAGGAACTCAATACAGTAGCCCGAGCGCTGCGTCAATCATTAGGCGAATTAGGCGAAGATCATCTCATTAAAACAGAAAGGGGAGAGCGTCAATTTGCTGAAGGAGAACAAATTTATTTTCTGAAGAATGACCGTGACCTTGGTGTCAAAAATGGTACTTTAGGTATGATTATGGGTGTCGATCACGATTCACTTACTGTGCGTATTGATACGGGTGTGTCAGACAAATCACAAGATATTAAATTCTCAACTGCAAAATACAACCACTTAGATTATGGTTACGCAGCGACCATACATAAAGGCCAAGGCATCACGGTTGATCGTTTTTTTGTATTAGCATCGCAATATCTTGATCGTCATGCGACTTATGTTGCGCTCACCCGTCATCGAGATGGCGCTGAAATTTTTTGGAGTAAAGAAGAATTTCCAAGCTATGACGCAATGGCAAACACACTTGGGCGAGAACGTGCAAAGGACATCACGCTCGATCATGTTCGTTGGGAATTTGATAAAGCATCATTTGCTGCACATCGAGGTCTTGATACATTATGGGACAATTTCTGGGAGAAGTTTAGATCAATTTGATAAATCGCATTCGTCACAATCAACAAAAATAATACAGAAAAATAATATAGACAAAGAAATAGAATTTTAAAGGAAATGGTTATGACTGAACTGGCTGTTGTTCAACAATCTGTTGATGAACGCTTAGAAAATGTGTTTCGGCAATTGCTTGATCTTTATGGTTGTCATGCACAAGAACGTCAGCAAATTCTTAAAGAAAAAGAAGAGTTGGTTAAATTGGTGCAATTATTAGTGAGTCAAACAAAAGAGATTGGGCAGTATGAAAATGGTATTAGGAAACGCATTCAAGATTGCATTATAGAATCAGCCAAGGTGGCGATGCAGTCTGTGGAGAAGACGTTGGCTGATAAGAGTAGCAATGTGATCGAGCAGGTTATGCAAAAAGCAGATCAAAATTGCGTAGCAATGGAAGCTGCAATAAATCGTTTTCATGGCGAGAGATTGATTACAAGATGGCAAATAATCGGTACCGCTATTCTGAGTAGTGTTGTTACTGGACTGTTATCTGTTTGGTTATTCATTCCGCAGCCTACTTTGCCATTAACCAGTGAGCAGATCAGTTATTTGCAGCAAGGGCAAATGCTTATGAAGATGTGGCCTCAATTGACTAAGAAAGAACAAGATAGGCTTAAAGCTATTTCATATACAATACTTCATTCAAAACAGCTCGGACAAACCAGTAAAGAATCTACGAACCGGAGCTAATCTATTGATTTCATAGTAAAAGAGTTGATTTAACCATCCATAATGTTGACAAATGTCAACATTATGCTATAATCCTTATATAAATTGAGTTCAAATTGGATATGTTTTAAACATGACAAAAAGAAGCCGGCATCCAAGCAAAGAGATTGAAGAGGCAATTAAATATGCTGAACAAAATGGGTGGACATATAAAGATTCGGGAAATTCAGCCCATGCTTGGGGGAGGTTGCTTTGTCCTTTGCATACGCGAGAAGGCCACCAAATATCTATTTGGTCAACACCAAGAAGTACGTTTAACCATGCGCAACAAATTCGTAAAGCAGTCGATCGATGTCAACATGACGAGGAGGACGAACAATGACAAATCATAAATCTTATCAGTTCACGCTGGTATTAAAAAATGTCTCTGAAAAAACAGTTGATTTGGAAGATAGTTTGTACGAGGCTGGCTGTGATGACGCGCTGATTAACTATAGAAATGGTGCTGTTTATTTGGAGTTTGATCGAGAAGCAAATTCACTTGAGGATGCGGTGATTTCTGCAATTAAAGATGTTAGATCAGCAGCAGTAGATGCTGATGTTGCAAGTATTGCACCTGAAAACCTTGTGACAGAATCTGAAATAGCGAAACGATTGAATGTAAACAGACAAACAGTTTCTTTATGGATAAAAGGGGAGAGGAGAGAAGGTTTTCCCCCACCAGTTATGCGTCTTTCTGAAAAATCACCTTTATGGCAATGGAACGATGTAGTTATCTGGCTTTTTGAAAACAAAATCATTAATGATCGCAAAATATTAGATAATGCTTTATTTTTTGCAAATATTAATGCTGCTCTTGGTGAATTAGATAAAAAAGCGAGAGATATGCGCCATCATTTAGTAGCGCGCATTGCCTACTAAAAATATAATCAACATTTGCAATGCCCATACTTCCTGTAATATGAGTTACAGGAAGTTATGCCATGAGAAGCTGCGTGTCAATAAACAGCATGCCATATTATGAAGCTGCATGAACAACACGTAAGGTACCATGATGAGAACGACGTCTAGTGCTGCGCACAACTATTTCAACATCTTGATGAAGCAAGGTAAGACATCTGACAAGTCGTTCGATTGAAAATGCTGATAAGCGGCCTCTATTAAGTAATGATATTTTTGATTGGTCAAGACCAAGTAATTTTGCAGCTTCTTTTTGTTTTAAATTTTTTCTTTTTAATATTTGATTAATTCTAAGCGCAAGCTCAGCTTTAGCTAATTTTTCATCAGCATCCGCCATTTCCAAATCAGCAAATACATTGGTTGAGCCTTCTTCCCAAAACTCATCTTTTGAATCGATTAGTTGCTTAGTCATTTTTTACCTCTTGAAATTTCTTGCGCGGTTTGTAATCGTCGTTTTATTAAATCTATTTCTGCTTTAGGTGTTTTAATACCAGATTTTGATTTTTTCTGGAAAACATGCAAAACATAAATTTCATCGCCTAATTTTATTGCATAAACAGCTCGATAAGTATTCTTGTCAAAATCACAAATAATTTCTATCACTCCGCTCAGTCCTTTTAAAGGTTTAGCATGATCTGGAAAAATCCCAGCTTGCGCTTGATGCAAACCATACCCAAGTTCGTCCTGAACGTCTTCCGGTAGTTCTTTCAAATCAGTTCGACTTGACCCTATCCATCTTAATGTTTTCAATGAAGCCATATCTTCTAACCTTAATTATACTCGTTTTTACCAAAATATGCTAGTTTTAGAATGTTTTTAATTATAAACTAGTTATTTAATAAAAACAACTAAAATACAATATGTTATATTAGTACTGCTTTTAGGCTACTACCAAGAATCGTGCGGAATTGCTACACAAGCTTATTCCTTCAAACTCAATATGTTAAATGAAAAGTAGGCTTTGAATACGAAGACCAGTTTTTTGATCCGATTTTGGCTTAATTTATGGTTACTTTTCTGATATAATCCAAGTCTAATAAAACGGTCGTTTTTGTGAACCATTTAAATAACCATTAGCTGAAATAGTGGTGGTGAATTTTTTGTAGAAGCGATTATTTATCATCGCTCATTAGAGAATAAATTTTATATCTTATCTGCCTATTATGAGGACATGCGCGCCACCAGTGATAATAAAAGGGCTGTGGAATTTTTTAATTCTTTTAAAATTAAATGAGATTTAAAATGTCTTTCAATGAAATCAAACTAATTAAGGAAATATCAGGTTATTTAAAGAAATATAGCAACGTAACCTTTTCCGACGCAGGAGAAGGGATGATAACACTAGATCAGTCATACGAATATGATTTTAAATTTTATTTAGATTTTATAGAGGAACAATTTGAAATTTCTGCTGTTTTAAGAAATTTTGATAAAGAAATAAATTTCTGTTATATACTGAAATCATTTCTTGATTACAAGAGTGACATAAATGCAGTCAAACAAGATTTTATTAAACATATAGAAATTTTAGCAACGCACCAAAGCCAAATAATCCAAAAAAGGAAATTATTTTTTGTTCATTTCTTTCTTGAATATGCAGATGAGACAATGTGGCATTCTCTATGGGGTAACGCGTATTTCAGATATTCAAACTTTGATATCCCAAATAAAACGAGAAAAAAAATAATCTATGGCATGAGTCCCTATGGTGAAATAAAAAATCATTTATCTAATATCCTAAAGATTAGTTTTGATTATCCTTATTATGAACAATCTATGGGAGAATATGGATTTGATTATATTGTATTAGATGACCGTATTATGGTATCAGAAGAAAAATTCTTTCTTAAACAAATCCTAAAAAAAATATCCGATCCGTTAATATATAAAATATATGATAATCATCATTTTGACAGAAAAGAATATAAGATGACCAAATATATGAGTATTTTTCAACAAAAATCGGATGATTTAAGTTATTTAGATGCATTTCTTTTTTTATTTGACAAAAGTTTTAAATGGATAATTATTCAAGAACCATGTGAAGATTTATTTTTATTTATTGGTTCAGATCTAGTCAAGATTGTTAAGGAAGTACTCCCTGATTGGCAGACAGCTATAATCAAGTGGCCTTTGAATTCAATGGTTAGCTAATTTTAACTTGGTTGTAATAATAAAATAGGACTTGTGTTGCATTTACGGACGATTCTGGTGTGCGCTAGGAAAAGCCGCACGCATCTTGCAGGTGAAAGTCCTGCCGTAGAAGAAGTAGCCAGCTTCATTCTTCATGGAAATCTGATGACATGCTTAAACAAGAAAATTTCTGACAAACGCTTCCTATCGTTGATAAATTGTTTACTTAAAACTCCAATAGTAGATGGTAAACAAATCACTGTGAATGAAATCGGCTGTCCGCAAGGCTCGATCTTATCACCGACACTTTCAAATATTTACCTACATGATGTTGTTGACGTTTGGTTCAATGAAATCAAACTTACACATTTTAAAGGGAAAGCAGAATTGGTGAGATACTGTGACGATATGGTGTTTATACTTCAACGACAAGATGACGCAGCACGCCTCTACAATGTCCTACCAAAGAGATTAGAAAAGTATGGATTAACACTTCATACCGAGAAATCAAAGCTCATTCCGTCTGGACATATGCTAGCACAGCGAGCAAACCAACAAGGGAAACGACTGCCTACTTATAAATTCTTAGGTTTTACCTGTTACTGGGGCAAGACGCGAAATGGATATTGGAGGCTGAAATTTACCAGCCGAAATGTATTGGTGTATTAATTTAAAAGCAATTTCTTCAGTCATATATATTTCTATGCCCTACATCAATTCATTTATACAGCGAACGGCATATCATTATTTGATATGCTATATATTTTTGATATTAATATCCTCAGGTTGAATCCAAACAACTTTATTATCACGCCATTCACAAACGGGATAACCTAGTTTCTTATGTTTTAAAAGTGCTTCACGTATCCCTATTTGAATCGCATTTTTTACCGCTTCAGGATCATTAAAGATACGCGTGATTTCATCTGGTTGTTGTGTATTTTTATTCACAGTAAGTCTCCTTTAATTGGTTCCAAAGTGGCTTATTGTTAATGATAATCCCATTTTGAGATTGCATCGCAATCAATGAAAATAATTCAGTGTATGAGTTATCACAAAATTGCCAGTAATCAGCTATCGGCAAGTAAAGATTAAAGAAATTTTTTAATCCTGCAATGTAACGACGTCGAATTGTTTCTTCTGGCACTGAATGTCCACCCATCTTCGCTCGATCAAACACACGGGAAACTGCAAGATCAGCATTTTGTAACCATAAAAATATCAAATGGAATTCATAACCATTCTTTTTTAAATTTTCAATCCAACCTGCAAACGTTCGACTTGCTAATGTCGTCTCAAATGCAAAGTCTACTTGGTCATTCGCTAATGTTTTAATGCGATCAAGCATAATACGACCTGCTGGTATCGCCGCTTTTTCCGGTTGAAATGCACTTAAGCCTTGCGCAATGACATCAGCATTAACAAAATCCTTGATATGTACTTTATCTTGTAGCAATGCTGGTGCTGCTGTACTTTTCCCAGAACCATTTGAACCTGCTATAACAATCACATGAGGCATATTAACTCTTCGCATTAATAAATCATTTATACCTACTACCTGTCACACCACTCTGTTCTAACCGTGGCAATAATACTTTTTCCGTAAAATACGTGCGCAAAGAAGCAGCAATGGCGGCTGACAGATTAGTTTTCCTCACATCGAGAGGAACAATTTCTTTCATCTCCTCATCAGTTAGCTTTCGTTTCCAATCAGGAAATTCTAGTTCAATTAGTTCTTTTATCATGACATCAAATTGTTCTTTCTGTTTGCGTTTTTCTTCTAACATTTGACGTAAGGCTAATTCTTTTGGTGGAACATAGCCAGGTTCATACCACGCTTGCCCTTTTCGCAATACACCAATAAGAACATTCAGCGGTGCTGTATAGGTTTTAAATTTTGGGTTATTTGCCAAACCATAAGCAAAATGGGTAATGGACTCTTGAATCACTTCTGGCGTATTCAATTGCTTTTCATAAAGCTGCATTAATTGCGTTTTAGAAAATCCAATAGCTGTCAATGAAGAAAAATCAATTTGTTCCCAATTATCAGGTAACACAGTAGTAATAGTTATATTATTACTACTACTATAGAGCTGATTATTCCTATTTGTGTTCCCAATTTCGTTCCCAATATGGTTGATATCACAGGGAGCGTCATTGAAAAGCGAAAAACAGATTTTCACAATATTCTCTTGTATTCTAAACTTACAACATCCGTTTCGGCCTCTTTCCCCTGGCAATTTTACGAGAAGTCTTTTCCCTGCTAGTCTTTTTAGCGTGACTCTAGTCACTTCAAGGCCGGCATTAATCTTTTGTGCCAAGATAGTTGGTAGGATATCGATAACATCAGCCCCTCCTATTCTACTTTTTAAATGACTTGTAATGTGTTTCATCACTTGTTTTTGATGCCCAGTTAACGTTAATAACCTCTTTTGAGCAGTAATATCATCTAAAACTAAGTGGTCTTGTACCCCCGTATTTTTTGCTTGTTTAACAACAAGATTGTTCCTATATTCATTCTCATATTGGTTCTTATTTTGTTCCTGTTTTCGTTCCTGTTTGTTCTCACTTTCGTTCCCAGATTGTTCCCAATTCTGTTTCGAATTGTTCCTATTATCGTTCCTAATTTGTTCCTCTTTTTGTTCCCATATTACTGATTTGTCATCACTAGGAGGGGGCTGGACTTCTTGAGTAGAATCAACATAATCCCATGCTCTACGACGAACAGCCTGAAATTTGCCTTGATTCTTAGACCGCTTCGCTTCGGCCTTTTTAAGCCATTCTGTAGCAGACACCATTCGTTACTACTCCGTTAGTTCCAACGCTTCCATTGTTTCTGTTTGATTTGATTTTTGCTTAACGTTTTTTTCTGTTGGTATGACCATCATTTGTATGATTTCTTGAGCTAAAGCATCAATGTCTTCTTTAGCAGTTGTTTTTTTCAATGTGTCGTAAATCGTTTTTTCTTTCTTTTTCATATTTGAAAATTCTTGGCTTGTTCTGATAACACAATTTCGCAATAATCTCTTTGAGAATTTGTGATCATCTTGAATTAAATCTTTCAAATAATTATTAGAGAGCAGCAATCTCGCATCAAATTTGTTTGGCAAGATCATCCAGGGTATTTCTTTTTGGAATTGTGTCTTGATGTTTTGAATTTCTTTATCCATGATCTCGATTCCTTCATAAGAATAAACATCAGGATTAATTGGTGCGAGCACGAGATCTGAGGCTAAAATTGCAGCACAAACGGTTGACCCAAGCGTTGGCGGACAATCGAAGATGATAAGATCGTAGTTATCATATATAGGAGATAAAATTTTATTAAAAATAATTTGTGGATTAATTCGGTTTACCATCATGAAACCATCAAGGGTCACATTATCTAGTCTGCTCGGTAAAAGATCGAGTCCAGGAATGACGTTTAGTATCGCTTCTTCCACATTTGCGCGTTGCTCAATAAGGTCAATCATGACAGGACAATCTTTCGCCTGAATGTCCATTGCTAACCCTTTAGTAAGATTTGCTTGCTGATCAACATCCACGCACAGCACCCTAAGACCATATAGACATGTTTTAATAGCCAGCGCTTCGGCAATGGTTGTTTTACCCACCCCGCCTTTTACTACTGCTGTAGCTATCTTTAATTGCTTTACTTGAGGATTAATAATTTTCCTAGCCGTGTCATGACCAAAAAAGATTCTATTTTGACCTTTGCTTTCTTTTAGGCCTAGCATCTTAATTCGCTTGTGTACAGCTTGTACAGTAAGGCCAAGAAATTCTGCAACTTCTGCCGCTGTTATCTTTGGTTCGATTGGCATACCAAATCCTTTTTAAAAAAAACCAGTTGTGTTTCTCATAACTTAAACTATTTTTGATATAAAGACAACACTTTTTAAGAAGTTATCGTTGTGATGCTAATTACTTAAACTTTTACTTTAAGTTTCTTTGTCTTTAAAGTTAGACATGATTATTTCAATCAACATAGAGTACTTTTGATTCTGTTTTCGTATTTTAATGTTACTAATAAATGTCCTATTTAAATTATTATTAATGTTCCCAAATTAGTACCTATATAATTAATATTTTGTTACTAATTTAGTTCCTAAATACGTTCCTATATTAATAATTTAGTAAAATAGTTAATATCCATGATTAATTGAAATTAATATATACATATTTTGATAATATGAGATTAATATTATTAATTGTTCCTAATTATGTTCCTATATTTATATGGGAACATAGAGTAAATATAGGATGATATGATTTGATTAATGAGTTCAATTGTTCCTAATTCCGTACCTATATTATCATTATAAACTGTTCCTATAAACGTACCTAATTTAGTACCTATAAATGTATTTATTTAATATTCTATTTTTGCATTAAATCGAGGGCAGGGGAGTTGGTTAATAAGAATCTCGGTCGAACTCTATTTACCGACATACCCTATGTTTCACGTAGAACGCTGCACTAAGTCATTCTAGTCGTTGAGTCGCTAATGTGCTTGTTTATAGATGGATTAACCCAGATTTTACTTGACAATATAATACTATAATATATAATAAATATATACTTTAAATATATGGTATCAAGTAATGAAGGTAAAACAATTCTTTGAAGCACATCCAGTCTTTCGTTATGAGGAATTTGCCGCTTTTATGACTTCTCAGGGTACTAATCGACCTGAGAGTTGGCGGCAACAATTAAGCTATCATCAGAAAGCAGGGCATTTGATACATATTCGCAAATTTCTTTACGCAGTCAAACCTAGTCTTAGTCAACCCCAGTGGGTTGATCCCTATCTTATAGCCAGTAAAGCAGTGGATGGTGCAATCCTTTCATATCATACAGCATTGGAATTACATGGGATTGCTTACACAACATTTAATGAATTTACTTTTCTAACCAACCGACAAATGCAGGCTTTTATTTATGCAGGTCAGCGGTTTCGTGCTGTGTGCCAGCCCAAGAAATTAGTGGTAAATAAAAAGACAGAGTATGCTTGCGAAGAAATAAAGCGAGAGGGTATGTCAGTAAAATTGACGAACCTTGAACGGACGATTGTTGATGTATTGGATAGGCCAGATTTAGGAGGAGGGTGGGAGGAAATTTGGCGGTCGCTTGATAATGTTACTTCCATTGATACAGCGACGATGATTGAGTATGCCTTATTGTTAAAGAACGCGACTGTTGCTGCTAAAGTCGGATTTTTTCTTGAACAGCGTCCAAGCCATTTTGTAGTCGAACAAAAACACTTGGCGAAATTATTATCCAATCTCCCAAAGCAGCCTCATTATATGAGTCGCGATCAGCGAGGCGAGGGCAAGTACATTGAAAAGTGGCGTTTGATTGTGCCACTCACTATTATTAATCGAACGTGGGAAGAACCTGATGTTGAGAATATCTGATCAAGAATTAAAAGTACAAGCGAGGAGTCGAGGGTACCGTCCTGAGATGATAGAAAAGGTTTATCATTTATTAAACCTATTAGAAGAGTTCATGGCTGTTCCATATTTGTCCAGTCGCTTAGTGTTGAAGGGTGGAACAGCAATTAATCTATTTTGCACCGATGAATTTCCAAGATTGTCCGTTGATTTGGACTTTAACTATATCGGTGCTGTTGAACGGGATATAATGCAACAAGAAAAACCAGAGCTCGAGTCAATTTTGCTCGATCTATGTAAACAATAGGAATCACTTTTTACGCTCATCTTTGATAACTTTAGCGAGTTTAGTTTTTGAGAGCTTACTTGCTTTTGCTTGTTTTCTAGCACTAGTAATCAAGTCATCAAACTCACTCATAGATGGTTGATGAATGAGCTTTAGAATGACAACATCTTTTTCTGCCATCACAATAAATTGCGCACCAGAATGCAATCGTAATTTATCACGAATTTCTTCTGGGATGACAACTTGGCCTTTTGACGATAGTTTCGTTGTTGATAGTGTGGTCATACATCCTCCAATCTTACTTGTAAGATTATAATATATTAATTTTAATAGCGCAATCTAAAGAATATTGTTCACAGATAATATGTTTTCTATCTTGGTTGTCTAACAAAATGAATACTAATAAACACATATAATCAATTAGTTATTCAACTAATGCTACCATGGCGATTAAACTGTCTATAATTTATACATTCCACCATAAGAAGAGACATGTCTATGTCAATTCAGAAGCTTACATTAGTCAAGATTCATCACAATAACTTGAAGGCATTTAAAAACTTGGAGCAGTCTTATGAGGCAGAATTTTCAAATTTAACTTTAAAAATGCCTGATGAAAATGGTTTATTTAAGACAGAACATGAAATTTTACCTAATGACAAATATATTGGATATCTGCTGTATTACAATCAAAAGACGCCAATCGGTTTTTGTCTCGTAAATATCAGTGATGAAGTAAAAGACATAGCCGAGTTTTATATCGTACCTGCTATGCGTAAGAAAAAATTCGGGTCAAAACTTGCATTTATGATTTTTAATAAGCATCCAGGGCCGTGGCAAGTACGGCAAATAAACGGCGCGAACCATGCAGTTAATTTTTGGCGTAATGTCATCAAGTCATACACAGGAAACAAATATAATGAATCTATCGTGCAGGATGATCATTGGGGATGTGTCACTAAACAGCAATTTGTTGCATAATCTAATGTCAATCTCTTTATTTTGTTATCAATAAGCTTTTATTATCGATACCTGATGTTTATGCAGCATGTGCGTCACTGGTCGAAGATTTGGTGCTTTGCATCGCTGATTTCATAACGGCATTACGATTAAAACTTAATAAGACGGATAGAGTTCGGTTAAGCAGCATAAGAAAATAGGTACAATGAAGCATATAGCCACATGAATATCACTTTATCGGAAACTCTCTATAATGTGTACCAACTTCATTAGAATTCAAAGGCGCCCCGGTTTCAGCATCACTTTCACAAACCATCTTTAAATCTTGAATATTCATCCCTATCCAATCATCATTTCCCAAGCTTACCCCGTAGAGATTTTTTTCTGGAATCCACATTTCTTTTCCATTTTGCATCTTCCGTTTGGTGCGAATAGAAAGAAACTGGCGAATAATCATTCCTCCGCCATGTTGTAAGGCATGAGTAACTTTTTCTTTAAATAAGAATTTATGTTCAGGAGAATATCCAAATTGGTTATTCTCGTTAATATCAATTTTAAAAACATCGTTATGATCAGTAACGAGGGTCACAATCTTATTACCTGATATTTTCAATATTTCTTCTATTAAATTTTCTATTATGTCTTTCATGAATTTTTTCTCATAGTGATAGTTATGGATGTAGCCATCTATATTCTCTAGTAAGATGAATTATTTTCGGTAGCAGTTTACGATAATCATCTTCTTTTTTGCAATGACAGGTTTGATGCAATATTGTACAAAAATACTGCTGAGGTTCAATGCCATTTGTAGCGCATGTTGTTTCAGCGAATAAAAAGTAGCACCTGCTTTAGCGCCTTGAGGTGAACCTATGAATAAAAAATTCTTGCGCCCTGTCGAATGGAGCAAATCTATATCTACTCAACCCCATATTTTAGCTGGGCGGTATATGCTTGCTTGGTGGCCGCATGATACAACACAAACTATCGCTGTACGTGCCAGTGAATTGCAAATTTTATTAGCACAGGGAAATCCAATCAAGGCAGGTATTCCAAAAGATTGGCGATGCGTGGCTCATGCTGCTAATGATATTGTTGCTAAAGTATCTTGATAACACCAAGGTAACCAACGTTCAGGTTCTTTAACAATGCGATTTTTATTTTCTTGTAGCGCAATCAGATAATGCACAAGTATAAATGACGCTGGTTAGCACTCCCCCTAGTCGAGCGGCGCGTTAGGGACCACTAGACACATCTCGGATCACCACTAAAAGCTTTATCGATCATCTTATGCAATAGTCGTTGTATATATGCGATCATAACCTATATATCTTGCATCTGCTGATTGAAAGTTATACAATCAGCGGCTCATTTATGAACGTGATATGAATAATCAGGAGAAACCTATGCCACGTGGCCAACATGTACAAAAAAACCAACGTCATCAACGTAAAACTCGCTTACAATATAAAGCGACACACAAGCGTCCAGAACATTACTTTCATGAACGAGAAAAACCAACAATAACTTTAACCAAATCACATAACGATTATTTTCCCAATACAGAATTGACAACTGGTCAAAAACTATTTTGTATTTTTGTCGTAGTTAATTTATTCACATCCATGATCCCCAGAGTAAAAGCAGAACAAATGCAAATTAAGCATAATAATAAAGCAAACACAACGCCAATGAATGACGCCGGCAAAGTATCATCTTATTCCGTGTTTAATAAAACAGGTTCACTTGATGAAAAACCGCTTGATCATCTTGCTAACAATGACGTCTATTTCAGACCTACCGAATCGCCGCCAGCAGGTTCATTGATAGCCTGTGATCAAACTGATGCATATTGTGTTGCAATGAGTACAATTAATATTCCTGTTGATGATGATAATTGTACGCACAGTCTACCCGGTGGATGTGACAAATTGAATGCCTATGTTTCAAAAGACGGTCAAAACAGCTGGGAAAAGACCGTAGATAATCTAAGCATACACCGCGAGTTGCATGACTTACACTCCATTAAATGCGCCCCTGATATGCAGCATTGTGTAGTGACTGGCGATACACACGATGGACATAGTCGTCTAGACTGGCTCACATTATTGTTAAGCACACAAGATGGTGGCTATCATTGGCAGACAGGGCCGATTTCTTCTTGTTCTTGTTGCTCGCCCTTCTGGGCTTCACAATTTCTTGATGCTGATTCAGATCCACTAGGACAAAAATGGGTAGTGGTTGGGGCGTGTAGACCTGAGTATAATCCCGATCAGCCATTCAGATCGACAAAAGCACAAAGCTTTGTTTCTGATGATGGAGGTGTTAATTGGCGGCGATCTCATAAGGAACCTTACGTTGATTCAACAGATTATTATGTAGATAAGGTAGTATGCAATAAAGAAACAAATCAATGTATCACATATGGTAAAGCAAATGGCGTGCCCATTACTTTTTTCAGTAATGATTACGGCGATCATTGGCAGGAAGTTACTGAGAGTAATAATAATGCGAAACTTGTTCGATGATGATGGCATCATCATTTAACAAACGTCAACTATTCATCAGCAAACCCTGCTGTTCGAGCCAGCGATAACTGTCCTCGACTACATCGTATAGCGGGCGAATCTGGTACCCGAGCCGTGCTTCTGCCTTGCGAGAAATAATCCGTGCATTGACATTACGATCAACAATTGCTACGACTTTCTCGCCTTTGAAATGCTTATGGCCATTATATCCCAGCATATCACCGCCTTTCTTTGCTGCTGTTGATGAACCATCGCCATGTAATATGGTGCAATCAACTAAATTATTCTGTACTAATAACGATACCGTGTTTTCAAATACACGTTCTAATGATTTATCCTGTACCCAACGCTGATATATTCGAAAGATTCGCGTGAGCACTGTTGCGAAAAAACCAAGTATTTTTTACGGATTGTAAAATCATCCTTATCAAGTAAAAATATCGAATCAATTAAAATTAAATGAAGGATTTCACTAATGAACACACGTCCTCGTCTTATTCAATATATTGAAGCAAATCAAGAGGTCACATTTACTGAATCAATTATTATATCGGGAGATGTGGGCGCCTGGCGCAATTGTGAAAGCAACTGGCAATATAAAAGCAAAACAAGCTTTTGGCGAGGCTACTATTATTAAATCAGATAAAAACATATCTAATGGTTTAGTTACCGATGACGTTAGTTTGAGAGCAAATCATACTTATCGCTTAGTAGTGGCACTGCGATTACAACTTAGCGTGGCGAGAAGCATGCTATTATTGATAATTGGTGTTCATGGAATAAGCGCGTCAGTGGGTAGTATGTTTGATGCTATGCAGTATTGATTTCGTAACGGCGTTACGATTGTAAATTAAAAGGCTGTAGCCTGGATATCGGGTTGCTCTATTCAGGCTACAGCTTGCTTATATAGCATGAAAATTTTTTCAAATCAAATCCCTGTTATCTTGACCCAGCTTCGATATAAATTGCGGGGAAAGCGATTGATGCGCTGCTCCCCTGCATTTTTCGATCATTGGATAAGATTATGATCTTTTATAACTGATGATGCAGCGCTTCATGAATTGCAGGCGATTAGCACATCTTCATTGATGATGCGATACCAGGTGCAGCATATTGCCTTTCAGCGTGCAAATCCCCAATTACTGCATATAATTTATTTGACACTAATTTATTCAATGAATCAAGATCAAGAATAAGCGGAAACTCAATGTGCTTCTTAATCATTTGATTCAATTCTGGCATAGTTTCTAATGTGTTTAGACATAATTTCTCAGGTGTGAGTAAAATAATATGCGGCCACTTATTCGAGTCATGCAATAAATCATTAATGATAGAGAGTGTCTCGATGATGGAATCTTCAAAGCTTGCTAAGATAACCGTACAAAATGCTGACTCCAGCTGTTCGATTACTAACGGTCTACATATCTGTTCATACTCTGGTATTTTCACACAAACGAATTGGGTGATTTCATTGACAATGATATTGTTTGGCTTTGGTTCGAATGTTAGTGCTATACCCTGTCGGTTAATGACTGCGACATGAAGAATATCGTCAGATATAGGGGGCATGGCTAAGCGGTTAGGGTCTGGATGATTAAACATATAAAGTTTCCTTTTCAAAATAGCTAAGAGACAGCAAACATAATAGAATTTGTTTTTGTACGCAACGATTTGTGAAACGAGTCAAATGACTGAATGCATATTATTAATTCAGTCCAGGTCGGTTGCTCATATTGTCTTTAGGAGCATCTAATGTAACTGGTGTTTTAGATATACTATTTGAAAATAACCCGTTTTCTACATTACTGATAATAGCATGAAAACCTTTTTCTAGTAATGATGTATCTATCGTGTTCTTTTCTTCAGGTAATTCAAAGTACCATGCAGATTGCTTTTGGTATGGTTTTAAAAAGTCAGGATTCTTAATTTTCTCTAAAAATATTTCTTTAATGGATTGCAACTTAACAGATCGATAAGCCTCTCTTATTGATACCAGCCCTCTATGCAATATGTAGGTCAGTGATGAAAGGTTTGGTGCTGTGATTGGTGGATTTCGTACCGGCGTTACGATTGTAACTGCGCTTAAGGATAACAGCGATTATCGCCAATTGAAACTCATTGGGTATGTTATATCCATGACGTGATGTCTGGCCCAGTAGGGCCAGAATACACAATTAGCATTGACTGTCTTTGCACAAATGTGTTTCCCATGTTCGACCACCGTCTTCAGTCGTGCTGGCAAAAGTCTTCCATCTTTATACCACAAATCATTTCCACACTTGCAAGGCAACACGTAAAAAATTCCCACCTAACATTTTTTTAATATCTTGCTCTGAATACTGATGACGCAGCAATACTTCAATAATTTCGTCAATTTGTTCTGGTTGTAACCCTTCCATGGAACCCAGATAGTTTTTAGGGTACTCTTGCCCAGATTTTTCAAAAAAAATCGGCAGCATTTCAGTGAAATGCACCAAATCCAACCCTAAAGAAACATGATCAGCAGATCCAGTTAAATGATTGATGTAATCGATATGCTCAACCAATTTTTCAGGCGTGGGTTTCTCCACGCCTAAAATAAGACCCATGCCATTAATGCCAATCACACCTTTTTTGTTTGCTATTGCCTTGATTTGTTCATCGGTCAGATTACGAACATGAGGATTAACGCCTTTTGCATTTGAATGAGAAAACACGATAGGATCTTTAGATGCCGCAATGACATCTAAAGAGGTTCTGATACCACCATGAGACATATCAATTATCATACCTACCCGATTCATTTCTTCAATGACTTTGTAACCAAATGCACTTAAGCCCGCATCATTTTTTTCAAGAATACCATCGCCAATTGCGCTTCTTGTATTGTACGTCAACAAGATATGACGAATACCTAAAAGATAATACGTTTCGATCAAACGAATGTCATTTGCTAATGGTGTAGCCCCTTGAAACCAAAAACCTAATGCGAGTTTTTTCTCTTTTTTTGCTTGTAAAATATCATCGACTCTATTAACGATAATGAATTTATCAGATTGTTTTTGAATTTTAGCGCGCTGTCTTGAAACATAACGAATAGTAGCATCGATGCTAGTCATTTCGCCTGCTAATGCGATATTCAAAAAATGAAATCCTGATTGATGATAGCGATCTAATACATTCCACATGCTAGGCATTTCAACTTCTGGCAAGAAATCCATTGCTATGTCCGCGATAATCGCATCTTCTTTGATGGCTTGATTATTCATATCATCCCTTATGGTTATCAATTGCCTTGATGCAACTCAATGACGCGTAAAAAATTTTCACCTAAAATAGCTTTAATATCATTGACGCTATACTGACGTACTAACAACTCTTCAACCACATCCTCTAGCTGAATCGGTTTAATACAAGTAAACATGCTAGAGTCTACCATTTTGCCATACGCTGACGGATTGGTAATAGGTTGATTGAGCATAAATTCGTTAAACTGCTCGCCAAAATAAAAATTATCTAAGCCAATACCAACATGAGCAATACCCACCAATTTGACAATATAATCGATATGATCCACATATTTCTTGATTAAAGCATTTTTATCTCCCAGCAACAATCCTATCCCATTCACGCCAATGAGACCACCTGATGCTGCGATCGCTTTGATTTGTTCGTCGCGTACATTTCGTGGAATGGGATTAATTCCGTAAGTACAAGCATGCGAAACAATAACGGGCAACTTGGAGGCTTCAATGGCATCCATAATGGTATTCATGCTGGAATGCGCACCATCGATAATCATTCCTACCTTATTCATTTCCTGGACTAAACGCTTGCCCAAATGACTAATACCAGCATCAACATTTTCAATACAACCATCACCCATCGGTGTCCGTATGTTATAAGCAATCACCATACTGCTGATACCAAGTTGAAAATATAATTCAGTAAGATTCACATTCATTCCTAATGGAGCAGCACCTTGAAACATGAGGCGGATCGCCAATTTTTTCTGTTTCTTTGCTTGCAAGATATCTTCTTTAGTCATAGCTAATAGATATTTCTCCGGATGAGACAAGATATGCTGACGCACTAAAGCCAAAAAAGCTAGGGTTGCTTCCTGTTTACTTTCATCGTTGGCGAGAGATAAAGAAACGGCAGTCACGCCCGCCGCCGCATAACTATCCACCAGCTCCCATTTCTCTTCTAATTTGCCTGGCATCGCTTGCTCAATGGCAAAATGTCCGTCGATAACAATAGAGTCCTTATATATTGCTTTTGCTTTTTCGCTCATTTTTTCATTCTCCTATCTAGTCCAACGACCATACTTAACCACACAAAATGATCATTTTTTAGCCTAAACCAACCTATATTGTAATGCCGCGCCTTCACCGATTTCTGCCATACTGCCGCTAATTTTTTAACCTATTCTAGGATACATCGGAAACAATATGATTTCAGAAAAAAATACCATCTCCTTAGGCATCACAAGTAAGATGGTGTTGATCCCTTATATATAATGGTTGACTAGTAACGTCTAATTCATTATTGTTGCCTTTCTTAATAAGGAGAATGTTATGTTTAAAAAGGTATTATCTCTTGGGGTTTTCTTGATTTCATCACCTCTATTTGCAAATGAATTAACTTCATTTGATGCAATTGTTGCTGCTTTGTCATCTGGCAAACAAGTAAGTGCCGTTTTACATGCTAAACAATGTAAAGTGACCGACCCAAATGAAATTAAATTTTTACCAAGTTCCGGCTTCGTTAGAATCGACTCTGCCTTATTTACTGAAGATAAATTAGGATTTGATGTGACTAAGTATGCGCGTGCGATTCCAACTATTGCGCCAAATGGTTTAATGCAGCGAGCTTCATTTATACTAGAAAAAAACGGTCAACTGAACGGCGTAATCGCTTCATTTGATGCGGTGACAAACGTAAAACCGGCTAATAGAAAAGATGTTACAGTAGATTGCAAGCTAGGTGACAGTGTGCATTTTTATCTAAACTAGAAATAATTCAACTTACTTCGTTTTACTTAAAACGTGCGCTTACATTCGTTCATTCTCACACCTCACGATTGGAGTATTTTAATCCCTTAGTGGGGTATTCGTGAAGTCGGGGCTAGATCAGCTTACGGATGGCTACAGATCAGTTGATATATCTGTTGCCGACTATCAACAACAACTAAATAATGTGAGAGTAGGTTTAAATGGAGAAAGAGAAAGATTTAAAAATCCTCTATTGATAGATAAATTAAGTTTAACTGTTGCAGGCAGAATCGATACCCAAATTATAAGTGCAAAATTTGATAATATAGATTCTTTGGAAAGGTTTTTAGATGATAAGTTCAATCATAGGTTTGACTCTGCGAAAAAAGCATCTTCTTCTCAATAATCTGCTTGTTTTGTCGTAGCTGTATTTAGAGTGCAAAGTATTTCGTTTGGGGTAGAAAACCCCAAACATTTTCTTGGCCTGTTGTTTAACTGATTTGTAATAACCATCAAATCGTCATCCGTTACTTCCGAAAAACTTGATCCTTTTTTTAACTATTATATTTATGTATTACATTTAGCACTATGGAAGAAAAACTTCCACCTGTTGCTAACCGCAAGGGTTTTGGACATATTGCTTTCACGGTTGATGACGTGCCTAAGATTGTGCAACAAATCCTCGAGCATGGAGGAGGCCTACTTGGAAAAATTACAAACAATACTGTGCCTGGCGTTGGCTTACTTACATTTGTTTATTGCCATGACCCAGAAGGGAATATTATTGAAATTCAACGTTGGGAAAAGTAACCAGCAATAGGATCACAATGAAAAAAGTAAATCTAGCTGAAAAATTTAATCTTTTTAATGAGTACTGGTCTCCACATATCGTAGGCGAGCTTAATGGACAATATGTCAAGCTGGTAAAATTTAAAGGCGAGTTTATGTGGCATAGCCATGCCGCTGAAGATGAATTATTTTTCGTGGTAAAAGGTACGTTAAAAATTGAGCTTAGAGACGGTTTAGTTACTGTCAACGAGGGTGAATTTTACATCGTTCCACAAGGCGTTGAGCATAAGCCCATGGCAGATGAAGAAACACATATTATGTTGCTTGAACCAAAATCAACGGAACAAACAGGTGGCAATGAAAGTGACTTGCTCGTCGATAAGCAGCCGTGGATTTGATAAAATGCAACCCTCTTTATGTAATTCATTGATTAATATCAATATCGGTATTTCTGAAGCGTAAATTAATATACGTAAAACATGTAATATCATTTTTTACGTAGTATTGACAAATGTAAATCGAAATACGTAAAATATACATATACAGATTTTGAGTATCTCAATATGCCTATCCGTAAACCAGTATTTATTGGAAGAAAGGAAGAGTTAAGTGAACTGCATCGGCAGTTCAAAAAAAACATTGCCAGTCTAATTGTGATCAAAGGTCGCCGTCGTATCGGTAAAAGTAGGTTGGTTGAGGAGTTTGCGAAAAATTATTTATTCTACGAATTTTCAGGGCTAGTTCCTACAGAGAAAACAACCAAGCAAACTCAGATAAATGACTTTTCAATTCAACTTGGATTAGCCTTTAATATTCCCAGCCCCTCTGTAGATGACTGGAACAACCTTTTTTTACTTTTGGCAAAACATACCCAAAAAGGCAGGGTTGTTATTTTGCTTGATGAAATTTCCTGGATGGGTTCTGAGGATCCAGATTTTTTAGGAAAACTAAAGAATGCTTGGGATTTACATTTTAAAAAAAATCCAAGGTTGCTTTTAATTATTTGCGGATCATCATCTGCATGGATAGATAAAAACATTTTATCAAATACCGCCTTTATGGGAAGAATATCTTATTCAATAACATTAGAAGAATTACCTCTATCAGATTGTCAAATTTTTTGGGAAAGAACAGAAAATCAATTTTCTAACTACGATAAGTTTAAAATGCTTTCTATTACAGGTGGTATTCCACGATATTTAGAAGAAATGCAGCCACAGTATTCAGCGGAAGAAAATATCCGTTATCTTTGTTTTAAAAGGGGAGGGCTCTTAACACATGAGTTCAAAGATATTTTCTCAGATTTATTTGGAAAGAGAAGTGACAAGTATAAACAAATTATTCGATTATTAGTTCAAGGAAGTCTAGAATATAGCGAAATCTGTGAGAAATTAGGCGTAGGAAAATCTGGCCTTATTAGCGAATATTTAAATGATTTAGTCATGTCAGGATTTATCAGTCGTGATAATACTTGGAATCCAAAAACAGGTATAACAGCGCCTTTGCTATTTAAGTATCGTTTGCGCGACAATTATCTGCGTTTCTATTTGAAATATATAGAAAATAAATTAGCAGAAATTGAGCGAAATGTCTATCAGCTTAAATCATTGAGTTCATTGCCAGGTTGGGCTGCTATTATGGGGTTGCAATTTGAAAATCTTGTTTTGAATAATAGACAGTTTATTCATCAATGCCTTAAGTTGTCTGCAGATGATATTGTCGTTGAGAACCCGTTTTTTCAGCATGCCACAAGCCGACAGTCTGGATGTCAAATTGATTATATGATTCAGACCAGAACTAATGTACTTTACGTTTGTGAAATTAAATTTTCGCGTAATGAGCTTAAAAAAGACATTATTAAAGAGGTTAAAACTAAGATGTCTCAATTATCAATCCCAAGAGGCATGTCATTTTGCCCCGTATTAATACATGTGAATGGCGTGAGCGATAGCGTTATTGATGCAGCCTATTTTACGGAGATTATTGATTTTGGCGATGTTTTTAAATAAAACCTGTGGTTAATATAGACAGTGATCCTTTTATTGAATACAGAAATTTCCGTGTTTTTATCTATAAAAAAATTATTATTACTCTTTACCCTGCTTATTATAACGTGGTTTGTTACGAGCAATCACGCGGATTTCTTTGTTGCGAGCAGCTTCAATTGAAGAATGTTGTTCAATTCTTACTGTGCAGCCAGGTATCGGATCTTTCGCACCGGACAAATGTTCAGTGATACGTTCTTGAACGCGACCACGTTTTGCTATTCCAGTGTAATTGATCCTACCGCCAGGAGTCATTATGTTATATAGAACTGACTTATCGTTAGGAAGTTTGCTGATTCCATTTTTATTCAATGACACAGTTTTTGTTGCCATATGTTTTTTCCTTAAATCATCAATTAGTATTTGCAAAAAAAATCATGCAGGTAGCGAATCTTGCATAAATGATAAGGAACACGTGTAAAATTTCAACAATAAAGTCGCTTATCGTTAGTTGGTTTTTAGGAAACATACCCCTCATTGAATGAAAATCTGGTATTTTGACATCTGGATTTCCGTTACGGCGTTGCGATCGCAACTTAGCGTAGCGATAAGCACTTCTTATCGATACGTCGTGTTTGTGGATTATCCAAGGATTGGCTGAATGCTTGATGACGCGCAGCGTTAATTTCATAACGGCGTTACGATTGATTAAAAATTGACGTGCTACGGAACCGGACAAATCATGTGTCACCTACACGCAATACAATAAATATTGACCACATATTGAGCATATGATACAGTATCTCCATCATTATCGCTTATATCAAGCTGACATTAACTCATTAGTATAATCAAGTAGTTGTAACAAATAACACAAAACATCGAGAGTCTTTTAACATGTTGAGCAATCAAGAGCTTTTAGAATTTACGTTATGCAATGATTATAACGCTAAACACGGCCAGCCTGCTTTGGTACCAGATGTTATGGGGTTGTTTTTTAATCAACAGCAATCAGGATTGAAACATGTTGCATACGCACGCTTAGAACAAGCAGAAGCCTTTTTGAAAGCTTATCCTAATTCATTATCTAGAAAATATATTAGGGATGTCGTGACTCCATCAGGTCTAGTTGTAAAAAGCGTGACTCCATTTGAATTTGCTCTTGGTGCAGGCGATTTTGAAATGGCTACAATGATGGTACCTTATTTTGCATTGATAGAGAATGGTGCAACAGAGCTAGTAGAGCAATATGCAAAATATAAGCAACACATTGAAAATATGTTAAAGCAAGAACCTTATGATCTATGGCCGCTTTTTAAAATTTTGATAAAAGAGAGTTCTGTAAAAGATGTGGAAGCTGAGCTGACAGGTAAACAAGATCATCGAAGTAAATTACGAAATGAATTAGAGAAATTCAGAAAAGCGATGACGCCCAGTGAATTGAATGAACCTAGCATGCATTATAATTATATGACTCTTCGAATGGCTTATCGTCTCTATGCAAAAAAGGACATCCAGGCGATTCTTCTGCGTATGTCTAAAGTGAAACAATACTCTGATCACTGTGGTCCCTGTCCTAAAGCAATTTTCGTTTGTCGTCTAATCATTGGTGGTTTGTTAAGAAATTTACCTGCACGTGATCGACAAGTTTATGTAAGCAAAAACAGTTCGCCTACATGCATTGACTTTACTAAGATAGCAAGAACATTTAGTTTTGATGACCATGTGTTTACTAACCCTCAAACAAACGAGCAGATAATTACATCAATAAGTTTTCCAATCACTGCCACAATATACGATGAGAAACAATATACTAATAATGCACGCATGAAAAATTGGAGACTAGGCTATGAATATTACATCGGTTATGATTTTCACGATATAGAGAGAAGTGCATATATCACATATCGATCTTATGATATGGACACCTTTATCACAAATCTATGTCAAGCAAAAATCGATGGCTTTCATGCAATGGATGAATTGATTCAGC
>Ga0207073_1035_pt1 | contig 32897 bp, 30 predicted proteins | sample Alteio_BWMinHeat_65_FD_153575 | JGI IMG/M metagenome (GOLD analysis project Ga0207073, IMG submission 153575) | Enriched cells from forest soil in Barre Woods Harvard Forest LTER site, Petersham, Massachusetts, United States -... | ecosystem: Environmental > Terrestrial > Soil > Temperate forest >...
GGGTTGTGATGGAATTCGCACTCACTTTTAATGAGGGAGTCGATGGTTCGAGTCCATCAAGTCTCAATTCTTTAATTTTGTCCCTATTGCTGTGTCTGTTCGTGTAATCTGATAGGAAAAAAGCACGCACATCGTGCAGATCCCAGAAAAGATCAATAATTTTTTCAGGGAATCTTTGCGCATAGTGAGTCAACTTTTTTTATCCTAAAGAGAGCGTCTGGTGCTATTGTTCTAAGAATTTCTCGAGACATGACCTCTTGACTGATTTTAGCAGAGCGCTCTTCCACTAAAAGAGCCTCAGTAATGTCACTGTATTCCAGGCCGTTTGCGACGAGAAGAATTAGGGCTGCCTGCAGGGGAGAAATACTTGGATTAAAGGCGACATTTTCTAGATACGATCCTGTATAGATTGCTCCATTTTTTGTCTTAAGGACAACCGCGGATTTTGATTTGCTATAGGGAGCATAAGAGGCCAAAGCTGCTTGTACGGCCTTGTCGATCAAAGAGGAGCTAGATGCTTCATCATGCGTTACTGTTAAAAGGTCTCCCGACAATCCTAAATCTTGTGGACCAAAAGATTTTGGAAGTAAAGAAGAGAGAAGAAGTGTCTCTGAATCAGGAGTCAAGATGCGCAAATTTTCACTGCCTGCCATCTCATTTAAAAATTGGCGACAATGACCGCAAGGGGCGGCCGAAAGAGCAATTGCCACAATTTCCCTCTCTTGATGCGCTCTAGCATTTGTAATTGCAAATTGTTCACAGTGAATTGCTTCATTGAGAGGAACACTTAAAAATTCCAGATTGACGCCTAAGTAAATATTGCCGCTTTTGCCCAATGCAACAGCTGCGGCTTTATAGTTTGAGATAGGTGGACGGGCATAGGAGCGCGCGACAGGAACAAGGATCTGAAGCAACTCTTCAACATGCAGTTTGTAGTGCTTTGTTATCTCTCTCACTTGACTTTCAGGAATCATAAACGGATGAGGAGAGAGAGTTTTTGTTAGGTCGTTAATGATCAGATCATGTTTATTCATTGTTTCACCATAAAAAGGGAGAGTTATACAGACAAAGAAAAAGATACAGACGAGGTGGGTTTTTAAGTTAAAAATTCTCATGCTATTTTTTTGGCTTTTTGATCGAACCTATCCCTTAATGAGTACAGACTGCTTTTTGAGTCTTTTTCCGCATCTTTCGGAGCAATGAAGCAGTGCTACTTACTCAAGTATGTCCTGCTTCATTGCTCCAAAATCTGCGAAAAAATCCTTCAAAAATCAGCTATGTGCTCATTAAGGGATAGGTTCACGTTTTTTATAACATGGTCTTTCTTAAAGTCACACAAAAGATTTTTTGGCAGGTTTAATGAAACAGCGGTCTTGTCGCATAAATAGCTGCGGATAAAAATTTTCTTGCTGTTTGCCGCTTGATTTTGTAAATTTTGGTAGTGCTAAACATATTTAGCTCTACCAGCAATAAAAAGCCTGGAAACACATGTGGTCGGTTTCGAAAAAATAGTTACAAGAGGTTGCTGTGAAAATTAAAATATTAATGATTCTTTTCTCTTTTGCTTCTTTTTCCCTCCATTCTCAAGAAACACAAGGGTTTCTCTCTTCTGAAGAGATGACTCTTTTTTATAAACAAGGCTATCTGATCAAGCGTCAAGCATTGAGCGGATCTGAAATGAAGGATCTAAATGAAATTTCGTAAATCTTTCGATCCTGACTGGCAAGATGTTTTAGGGAACGGGAGTTATGCTATTTGTATCATTCCTATCGATACAATGACTCCAGAAAATGGGGGGTTATGGGTAGATCAAAACAACTATCCAGAACCAGAAGGAACAGAGGAGTCCCGAGAGTGGCTGTATACAGAGCCCGGAGATCTTATTTTCATGCATCCTCATCTATATCATGGAAGTGGAGCAAATTCCTCTCCGACGGCGAGTAGAAAAGCTATTTTGACTGGTTTTTGTGCTTTTGGAGCAAATCATAGACCCTATCCAGGAGCCTATGTGAACACGCACCTAACCGCACAACAGAAGAAGGTGGCATAGAGATAACAAATAGCCCTTGGAGTAACGAAATTGCTATAATACCCAAAAAAGGCCATTAAAAAAATTTAAAAAGCCCCAGGTTTTAGAGCTTGGGGGTTCATGTTATATCAATTCCAACAAATAACGTCTTATTTGTTGGAATTGATATTATCTTGCTTTTTTTTCAGCTTGGGTTAAGTCACTAATCAATTTGCCTTTTTCACTGTCGGTTTCTGAAGATTTATAGTTGTTGTAGTCTTGTTCGATTTTTGCATTTTGTGCTAAAAGCTTTTCATCTTTTAAGCCGCGTGCTGTCTCATTTAAGATGTTTAGCGCCTGATCCATCACTTTTTTAAACGCATCTTTTTTATGCACTTCATCAGCTGTTGCATGTCCGTCGAGTGCGCGTTGAAAGAGGTCGATCCCGTGTTTGTACTGCTGTGTGTATAATTTTTTGTTGTGAGGAGTAATGGGCCCCATCCCTGATCTGTGAATATCCATGTTCATCCTTTTTTAATTTTTTTAGTTGAAGAGTTGCAGCGCCTTCAGTTACTCTCTGTTAACAAAATCATTTTTTTTTTAGCAATAGGGGGTTAGATGAATTGGATGTTGAAGACCTTAAGTTTGGCAATTATTTTTCCTCTTCTTGCTTTTGCAGCAGATGAGACAGTGATTAAGACACCCGAAGAGATTCAGGCGGAGCTCGATAAAGCAGAGGCCGATTTTAAGCGTGCGCAAGAGATGTTTAACCCGTGGTATGCAGGTCCTCTGATTACAGGAGGAGCGCACAATATGCCGCCAGGTTCTGCCCTTTTTGCTCCTTTTGTCTCGTTTAGTGATAATTATGCTGTCTGGAATGGGAAGAGAAAATTGATCTCAGTACCGGATCGGTATGTTCTTAACCCACAGCTTGCAACCTTTATATTTGGGATTACCGATTTTCTTGACTTTACAGTTGTGGGGCAGGGAATTGCGCGCTGGCAACAGAACAAATCATCTGGCGGTTTTGGTGATTTAACGTTGGGTATTGGTATACCGATTCTTAAAGAAGGGTTAAACCGACCGGCCATTCGCTTGGTCTTTAACGAGACATTTCCAACAGGTCGCTATCAGAATTTAAAGCCTGGCCTCTTAGCTCTTGATATTTCGGGATCTGGCTCCTATCAAACCCAGATTGGATTTCGTATGAGCAAGTTGACATTCTGGTCTCATAAGCATCCGATGAATTTTCGTTGTGCTTATTCCTATACAATTCCTACAGATGTTCATGTCCATGGCTTTAATGCCTACGGTGGCGGTTACGATGCTGCGGGGACGGTCACCCCGGGACAGTCTCAACAAGCAAACGCCGCTTTTGAATATAGCTTCACACAGAATTGGGTCTTTGCTTGTGACTTTGTCTATAACTGGACAGCAAAGACGACATTTCGCGGCAATCCTGGCCACCTAAAAGATGGAACCCCATCTGTTGTTGGGGATGGATACAGTGATCAGCTCAGTCTTGCACCTGCAATTGAATATAATCCGAGCGCGAACCTCAATTTTGTCGGTGGTGTTTGGTTTGACGTCTACGGACGTAATACCGGTAAGTTTGTTTCTGGAATCGTAGTTGCTAACTATACATTTAAAATATAAGGAATTATGAAAAAAGTAACTTTTTTTGCTGCTATGTTGTTTAGTCTACAAATGTTACAGGGGAATATTGTTCACCAAGAAAATATTAAGGCAGAGTGGAAGGAAGAGCAGGTTCCAGCTTTTGATGAGCTCATGCTCTCATGGAATGGTGCGCGTCCAGTTGATGGAAATTATTCATTTTATATCAGCGTTAAAACAGAGGCTTGGTCACCCTGGTTACTCTATGCAACATGGGGAAGCGATAAACAGGCAAGTTTTTTAAATACAACGGATGTTGAACCTGTTCGCGTCTATCAGGACGCCTTAGAGGTTTTAGAGGGGAAAAAGGCCACAGGTTTTCAGATTAAGATCGTTCCAGAGGGCTCTGCCTCACTTGATGCGCTTTATGGGCTACATGTCTACACCAATAGCGATAAGAAACAAGAGGCGGAGCAAGTGAGCGCTTCTTTGTTGCCGGTTAATTTAACAGTTATTGGCCTTTCTCAGATGACATTGAAGCATGAAAGACACAAAGACCTCTGTTCTCCAACCTCAACGGCGGCAGTTGTTAAGTATCTTTCAAAAAATGAGGCTATTTCCGCCGTGAACTTTGCTCAAAAAGCGTGGGATTCAGGTTTTGATATTTTTGGTAACTGGGTCTTTAACGTGGCACAAGCGGCAGCGGAACTTGGCCCCACATGGAGCTGCTGGGTTGAGAGGTTAAGTGGCTTTGAAGCGATTTATCAGCAGTTAATGAGAGGAACGCCGGTAGTTGTCAGTGTTCGTGGACCTCTCTCTGGCAGTGCGTGTCCCTATCCTTCAGGTCATTTAATAGCAGTAACAGGTTTTGACCCGATAGAACAAAAGGTGAGATGCATGGACCCTGCTTTTCCCTCAGATGATCAAACAAATGTTGTTTACGATTTAGCAGATTTTGTCCAAGCCTGGAACCGGCGAGGACGTGTTGCTTATCTATTTAATAAAAAAATAAATTGAAGGAGTAGTATGAATTTGTTTTTATTTTTAGCTCTTATTGCTGTGCCATTTTCCCATTTTTATGCCGATTCTTGGTATGTGAATGTACCAGTAGTTACCATGAGAGAAGCGCCGAATGATACATCTGAAGTCGTTTCTCAAGGTTATTTTTCAGAAGAAGTGCGTCTTTTAGAAAAAAATAATGGCTTTGTTAAAATTGAAACTGTTCTGGATCATTATCAAGGGTTTATTCCTGAATCTAGTATTGTTTCTAGAGGCCAAGCTTTTGCTCCTTCTATTGTCCGGGTGAATCAAAGATCCGCTCACATTTATCATGTGGATGATCTGGTTTATGGGCCTGTGTGCACATTGCCATTTGGTAGTCAGCTTGAACTGATAGGATCAAATAATGATCCAGAGAGCAAATTCCTTAAAATAGCGCTTCTTGATGGAACAGAAGCTTATATCCAAAGAGGCGATGTTGTGTTTACGACACAGGCTCTCTCTAAGAAAGAGCTTGTTGCGTTTAGTCAGCGTTTCCTTGGACTTCCGTATACTTGGGGCGGAAAGTCAAGCTTTGGATATGACTGTTCTGGATTTGTTCAAATGTTATATCGTCAGATGGGAGTCTATCTGCCGCGTGATTCAAAAGATCAATTTCGTTTTTCTGGATTTATTCCTGTGAGCCTTGATGCGCTCTCTATTGGGGATCTGATTTTTTTTGGACCTGCAGAAGATAAAGTTCGTCATGTGGGGATGTATATCGGAGATAATCAATTTATCCATACATCATCAAAAGAGAACAGCCCTTATCTGCGGATCAGTCGTCTCTCAGATGCTTTTTGGAATGGTACAGGAGAGTGGAAGTTTCGAGCTGGACGTCGTCTAGCTGAAAAATAGAAAACCCAGAAGGCGGAGAATCTCCGCCTTCTGAAAGTTTGGGAACACTGCCTAGTTTTCTTAAACTTTTTGAAAATGTTGATAGTCTTTCCTACTCGTCCAGTCGCCACCCCATTCCCATCCGCGAGTTTTAAAAGCTCTTGTAACAGCATCTCCCTCTTGAATCATACCAGGGTTTTTTAAAGTACGATCGACAAACTCTTTTCCATTTGCAGGTGCAATGAGTCCTGTTTGTAGATTAATATAAGGGTTCCATCGCGTGTTGATGTCCCAAGCTCTTCCTAGTGCGTGGTTTGATAAGGTGCTGCCAGCGGTAATTGCTCTGACGCATAGAGCTGAGGAATTATTCTCGCTCATTGAGGCCTCATCATCCGCATCCCAATAATCAATAAGACGTTGCTGCTCTATTGGAAATTGTGCCTTAAAAAGATCTCCTGAAATACCCACGACATCTTCTGCAAGTGTCCGGTGAATAACAACTTCTCCTGTTACGGGTTGCATGGACATATTTAGATGAGTTACTTGTACGTAGGCAAACTCTTTTTTAGGAGGGCCATAATCTTTCCAAGATCGAACAACTCTGTTTGCAGGATCGCTTGTGATGCGCGCATCCACAACGGCTGGAAGCTCTTCCCATACTGCTGCTTTAAATTGTTCTTCTTCAATAACAGATGTTGGTTGTCCAAGGTGTACATTTTCAAAATAGCCAAGTTGTAAATCGGGTAGTTTTTGATGATTAAAATTTACTGCTGCCATAACTCCTCCTAGGGTTAAAAATTAGAAACAGAAAGATTTTGGATCTGCTTGAAAAAAAATTGCAATGACATTTTGTTTTTTGAGTTTTCCTATTCTTGCATAACGCGTTAAGATCGGCGTATGGAAGAGAAAGGTTTTTCGAAAGTCATTTTGGGAATTGATCCGGGGACGCGCATCACCGGATACGGGCTTGTGCGTTTAGATGGAAGTACGCTTGCGCCCCTGGATTTTGGATGCATTCGTCCGCCGATAAAGCTCTCTTTAGCAGAGCGTTACTTAATTATTTTTAATGGTCTGGAGCATCTTTTAGAGAAATATAGCCCGGATGCTGTCTCTGTCGAGTTGCAATTTGTCGATAAAAATGTGCAGAGCGCGCTAAAATTGGGAATGGTTCGAGGTGTCGTTTTGCTTGCTTGTGCCAAATGGAAGGTTCCTATTTTTGAATACGCCCCAACAAGAGCCAAACGATCGATTGCAGGCTCTGGATCTGCGAGTAAAGCCACGGTGCAGAAGATGGTGCAGCTCCTGTTGAAACTCGAAAAGATACCGGAGCCAGAAGATGCAGCGGATGCGCTAGCCCTTGCTGTCTGTCACGCCAATACCATGAGGAGAACTTTGTGTACGAATATATTAGAGGCACGTTAAGAGGTGCAAGGCCGGATCGTGCTGTTGTCGAAACAGACGGACTTGCCTACCGGATTGCCATTGCTCTAAGTACGTTTTCGAAGCTGCCGACGATGGGATCTGAGGTGAAGCTTTTTTTGTCTCATGTCGTGCGCGAAGATGCAGAACTGCTTTACGGCTTTTTATATGAGAGGGAACGCGATTTTTTTGAAAAATTGATTACAATTTCAGGTGTCGGACCAAAGACCGCTCTTTGTCTGATTGGCCATATGGAACCACAAGAGTTACAGAGGGCTATCTCTTCTGAAAATATTTCTTTGATATGCAAGGTCCCAGGGATTGGAAAGAAAACCGCAGAGAGACTTGTAATTGAACTCCGCGATGGCTTTAAAGTTCTTGATTGTGAGGAGGTTATGAGGTCAAATGTTGAGGGCGATGCATTGAGCGCCTTAATTCGTCTTGGCTACCCTGAGGCACGGGCTCAAAAAGCGGTTGGAATCGTTGTTAAAACAACACAAGAAGAGCTAACCCTTTCTCAACTGATTACTTTAGCTTTACGTCAGATCTGATCCTCTTTATACTGTAGGGATGAAATTTATTCACAAACCCTATCTGCCTGGTGAGACAATTGCCGCTGTCGCGACCCCCCCTGGGGAGGGCGGTGTTGCGATTATCCGCGTTTCGGGCAAAGAGGCATTTTCTGTTGTCTCTAAAATCTATTCTGGCCCTATCTACTCCTATAAATCCCATACGGCGCATTTTGGTTCTATTGTGGATAGAGGAGAGGTTGTCGACGAGGTGCTTCTTTTAGTGATGCGCGCTCCTCGGTCTTACACGGGTGAGGATACGGTCGAGATTCACTGTCATGGTGGAAGCTTGATTACAAAAAAGGTCTTAGAGACTGTTCTTGCAGCTGGAGTAAGAGCCGCCCTCCCCGGTGAATTTACCTTTAAAGCCTTTAGAAATGGTAAGATCGATTTGGCTCAAGCTGAGGCGGTTCAAGAGCTGATCTCTGCTAAAAACAGTCTTGCCCTACAGGCGGCAGAAAAACAGCTAGAAGGAGCTCTTTCTGCGACAATTTTACAGTTTCAAAAGGAATTAACCGATATTGCAGCCATTATTGAGGCGTGGATTGACTTTCCAGAAGAGGGGCTTGAATTTGCAACTCTTGATGAGATTGTTGACAAGCTCATCTTGGTGCATACAAAAATTGCACGCCTTGCCCACTCCTTTCATGAGGGAAAAGTCTTGCATGAGGGGTTGACGTTGTGTCTTCTCGGGGCTCCAAATGTCGGCAAGTCGTCTTTAATGAATGCATTGCTTGGAAAAGAACGGGCGATTGTGACAGATATTCCAGGAACGACGCGTGATCTATTGGAAGATGAACTACGCCTCGGTGGTCTTCATTTTCGATTGCTTGATACGGCAGGTGTGCGCAGAACAGAAGAAGTGATTGAACGCGAAGGGATTCGCAGGACCAAAAAAGCTGTAGAAGAGGCAGATCTTCTGCTTCTTGTTTTAGATAGTACGCGAGGGGTAGGGGAAGAAGAAGAGGAGTTGCTGCGGATAAGTGAGGGAAAGCGCCGTCTGATTGTCTGGAATAAGATCGACATTGGTGTGCCGTCTCCTTTGCGAGACGCTCTTTCTATTTCAGCAAAAGAGCGCATAGGGCTGGATCTGCTCAAAGAGCGGATTGAAAAATTGATCTGGCAGGATGGGCCCCCCTCTAAGGAAGAGCTTCTTATTTCAAATGTGCGCCATAAAGAGGCGCTACTCAATGCACGTGACGCTCTGTCTCAGCTCATTTCAGGTTTGAAAGAGGGAGTTTCGCCTGAATTTCTCTCCTCTGATTTACGTCGTGCTTTATCAGAGCTTGGAACAATTATCGGAACAGATATTACCGAAGAGATATTAACTGCAATCTTTTCTAAATTTTGTGTTGGGAAATGACGCCAGAAGAGGTTCAAGAGATTCTCGATGAGTATTTTCCTGATCCTCAAATCCCCCTTGCCCACACAGATCCGTATACGCTGCTCATCGCCGTACTCCTCTCTGCGCAATGCACAGATGTGAGGGTGAATCAGATCACGCCGCGTCTTTTTGCAAGGGCGAGTACCCCCCAGGCAATGATCCTTCTTTCTATCGAAGAGATTGTGGAAAAGATTCGCTCTTGTGGTCTTGGTCCTTCAAAAGCGCGTGCGATTTGGCACTTGTCACAGGATCTGATTGAAAAACATGAGGGAAAAGTACCAGCCTCTTTTGAGGATCTAGAGGAGCTTCCCGGCGTTGGACACAAGACAGCCTCTGTTGTTATGTCTCAAGCATTTAAAGTGCCTGCATTTCCCGTTGACACGCATATTCATCGATGTGCTAAGCGCTGGGGTCTCAGTACTGGAAAATCGGTCACAGAAATAGAAAAGGACCTTAAAAATCTATTTCCTAAAAGTTCGTGGAACAAACTGCATCTGCAGATCATTTACTTTGCGCGTGCCTATTGTCCGGCGCGTGGCCACGATCCTCTTGCATGTCCTATCTGTTCGTCTTTATAGAGTGACCAAGGGACTGGCCCAGGAGTGCGCGCGTCTCAATTTTTTGTGCAGAATTGGCAATGAGATCGGCGTCAAAGAGAATTTTTCCCGGCTCAAAAAGCAGAACAAGAGAAGAGCCGCCAAATGAGAAGTAGCCGAGCTCCTCTCCTTTTGCGTAAGGCCCCATTTTTTTGTAGGTGTGATGGATCGTTCCGACGTACGTCGCGCCAACTGCAATATAGAGAATCTGGCCAAATTCTTCCGTCTGAATTGTTGTGATACTTCGTTTATTTTCGGTAAAAATCTGGATGTTGCGGCGCAGCGCCATAGGGTTAACGGAAAAAAGAGCACCTGGAAGTTCCCTTGTGTCACATAGTGTGGCATCAGAGGGGAAGTGGAACCTGTGGTAGTCTGTTGGGCAGAGTCTAGCAAGTAGCATAGCCCCACCTGTATACCGTTTGGAAAGTTCCGGATCTTGTAGTAGATCATCGATCGAAAATTTAGCCCCCTTGATCAGAAAGCCATCAGATGCAGCAATATTTTGGTAGAAGAGATACCGAGCATCAGCTGGCATAACCGCAATGTTTTTTGCGTGCGACATGGGGCGTACGTCCGGTTTTAACTTGCGGATGAAAAAATCATTGAAAGAGGTATAAGAGGTGACAGGGTTTAGGAATTCGGTCACATCGACATGGAATTTTTTAATAAAGGGAGCTATTTTTTTTTTGCTTTTCGGGCTTTTTTGTAAAAAGCCGTAGATTTTAGAAGGGAGAGAAAAACGACAAATTAAGGGCATAATCGTTTTATAGAGAAGACGAGAGAAAAGAGTGGGTCCGTAGAGCAGTTCAATAAAAAATTTGCCATAGACCAGCTCCTGTTCTATTTTTTGAGTCAGCCGATCAATGTAATAAATTTCTTTCATCTACTTTTGAGGAACAACCTTTCCAGGGGCACTTTTGCGGACAACCGCCTTTTTAATCATAACAAGAACTAAGCTCAGAGCCATATGAACCTCCTTGTGGATAGTGATAGTATAACAAATCTTGGAGTTTTTGTGCAAACCATGATATAATGAAGCCCATACACATTTACTTGGGGTACTATGTTCGGCGTCTTAAAAAAAATGTTTGGCACAGCTCAGGATCGTCTTCTTAAGAGATATCGCAAACTTGTTTTGATTGTCAATGAGTGGGATGAAAAATTTAAGTCCCTTTCTGATGAGGAGTTAAAGAATAAGACAGTCGAATTTCGCCGCAGATTGGGGGAGGGAGAGAAGCTAGACGACCTACTGCCCGAGGCGTATGCGGTTGTCAAGAATGGATGCCGGCGTCTATGTGGCACAGAGGTTCATGTCTCCGGTTATGATCAGAAATGGGATATGGTGCCGTATGATGTACAAATTCTCGGGGGGATTGCCCTCTATTACGGAGCTGTTGCTGAGATGCAGACGGGTGAGGGGAAGACACTTACTGCTGCCATGCCGCTTTATCTGAATGCCTTAACGCAAAAGCCGGTTCATTTGGTAACTGTTAATGATTATCTAGCTCAGCGCGATTGCGCTTGGGTTGGAACGATTTTTCGCTTCCTTGGAGTGACAGTTGAGCCATTGACTCATCAAACCCCTTCTCATTTACGTCATCAGGTCTATCAAGCTGACATTGTTTATGGGACAGCCTCTGAGTTTGGGTTTGACTATTTGCGTGACAATTCTATGGCTCAGAGTAAGGAAGAGCAGTGCCAGAGAGGCCATTTTTTTGCCATTATTGACGAGGTCGACTCCATTTTGATTGACGAGGCGCGCACCCCCCTAATTATTTCGGGCCCCTGTGGGGTCTCTAAACAGCTTTATGATACGTTAAAAGACGATGTTGCAGCCGTTGTTCGTGAGCAGCGCGATTTATGTAATAGACTTGCGACTGATGCGCGGCGCACCTTAGAAACGCTTGGGCGGTTAACCGAAGGAGAGTTGCCTAAATTAAATAAGGAGCAGGAAGCTTGTGAAAAAGAGGCGTTTCGTAAATTGTGGCTTGTTGGTAAGGGAACGCCTCAAAATAAAATTCTCAAGCGGTTGCGTGAAAATCCAGAAATGAAGGCAAGTATTGAGAAGTGGGACATCTATTTTTACGGTGAGGGCAATAAAGAAGAGAAGGCAGCGGCTCTTGCTGAATTATTAATTGTAGTTGATGAGCGAGCGAGTGAATTTGAATTGACAGACAAGGGAATTGCGACGTGGATTCGGTATGCTGAAGGCTCTGTTACACACGATGATTTTATGATGCTAGATCTGGGTCACGAATATGCTTTAATTGATCAGGATTTAACGCTTACTGTTGACGAAAAGATCGCAAAAAAGGTGACTCTTCGAGAAGAGGATAGTAGACGCAAGGAGCGGGCGCACAACTTAAGGCAGCTCTTTCGCTCTCATCTGTTGATGGAAAAAGATGTCGATTACATCGTTGTTGATGAGAAGATTGTTATTATTGATGAAAATACAGGAAGGCCACAACCGGGGCGCAGATTCTCTGATGGGTTACATCAGGCAATTGAGGCAAAAGAGGGGGTTGCAATTCAGGGAGAGACGCAGACCTATGCGACGATCACTCTACAAAACTACTTCCGTCTCTATACCAAGCTCTCTGGAATGACAGGAACTGCTATGACGGAGGCGGCTGAGTTTAAAGAGATCTATAAGCTTGAGGTTCTTGCGATTCCAACACATAGGCCGTGCAAGCGCACGGATTCGGACGATCAGATCTATATGACAGAGCGCGAGAAGTATAATGCTTTGATTGCGGATATTCAGAAGATCCATCAAGAGGGAAGACCCATTCTTATTGGAACAGAATCCGTTGATGTCTCTGAGAAGCTATCGCGTATTCTCAAACAGAATAAATTGGAGCATACCGTTCTCAATGCAAAAAATCATGCTCATGAGGCAGAGATTATTGCAGAAGCGGGAAAGGCCTCTGCTATCACAGTGGCAACAAATATGGCCGGTCGCGGTACAGATATCAAATTAAAGCCTGGAGTGGCAGAAATTGGCGGTCTTCATGTGATTGGGACAACGCGTCACCAGTCGCGTCGTATCGATAGACAGCTACGTGGTCGTGGTGCGCGTCTTGGTGATCCAGGCAGTTCTAAGTTTTATGTCTCTTTTGAAGATGCCCTCATGCGTCTGTTTACAAGTCCACGGTTAACGAGTTTTTTACAGCGTTTTAGACCTCCAGAAGGAGAGCCGATTGCAGCGTCTGTGCTCAATAAATCGATAGAGACTGCTCAAAAGAGGGTGGAACAGCGTAACTACACGATGCGTAAGCACACTCTTGAATATGATGATGTGATGAATAAACAGCGCAGTGAGATGTATGCTTTCCGCAATGAACTACTCTATTCAGATCAGGTTATTGAAATTGCAGAAGACCTCCTCGGAAGCCTCTGTCTACAGATGGCGCGCAAATGCTACTCTTCCAGATCAAGCGAGGGGGGCTGGCATCCAGAGGCATATCACACATGGCTTATGGAGACATTTCCGCTGACATTTGATATGGTGGATTGGACTAGTGATTATCTGGAGGTTACAGATCTAGAACAAAAGGTTCAAGAGGCTGTAGTTTTAGCGTTTCAACAAAAGGTTGAGCATCAATGTCGTATTATTCAGGAGATCCAAGAGAAGATGGATCCAGACGGAAATTTCAAAGATCCCCGTATGATTCTGATCGATGTGATGCGAACGATTCTTGTGCGGATTGTTGATAAGATGTGGCAGGAGCACTTGCTTCAGATCGATTACCTGCGCACAGAGGTGACAGTGCGTTCTGTTGGCAATAAGGATCCGCTTCTTGAGTTTAAACACGAAGCATTCTCCCTTTTTGACAAGCTCGGGACGAAGATGAAGGGAAAGATTGCGCATGGTCTCTTTAAGTTTGAGATGGTTGTCCCAAAAATTGCGCCAAAACCTGTCGAACCGAAACTCTTTGATTTTGCAACGCGTAGACCAAAGATTGATTTGTCAAGGCTGTCGGGTTTTGATGCTAAAGAACCAGAGCCTGTAAAATAGACGTCTTGCGTAACCTGCTTTGTTTGAAAAATTCGAAGATTTTCTCGCCGATTTTTAGAAACTGCTTGCAGTTTCGTATTGCGCGAGGGAGCCGACTCTCTGGAGTCGGCAAGTGAGCAAGATAAAAAACTGCGAAAAAAGAACGAATTTGGCAAACAAATGAGGTTATGTAAGGTGTCTAATAATCTGCTTTAGTTCTTTATGGAACCGTTCTTTGCCAAACTGTGCAGCATGAGTTTGAATGACGTGCGGATCAAAACGGTCCGCACACTTTTCAAATCTGCAAATCGCGTCGATTAGGCTTGAAAGAGTCTGTTCGTGGAAAAAAAGACCGGTCTTCTGATCGACTACCGTTTCACACACACCTCCTTTGCCAAAAGCAATGACAGGAGTCCCTGCGCTCTGAGCCTCCACAGGGCTGATTCCAAAATCTTCCTCCGCTGCAAAAATAAACGCTTTCGCTTGTCCCATATATTGTTGAATTACTGCGTCGCTCTGTTGTCCGAGTAGCTCAACGTTTGTGCCTGCCTTTTCTCGGATTTTTTTCATTTCGGGCCCGTCACCGATCACAATAAGTCGCTCCTGTTTTAAGTGAGAAAAGGCTTCGACAATCAGATCAACTCTCTTATAAGGAACAAGTCTTGAGACTGTTAAATAAAACTCTTCGCGGCGCGCTTGTGGAGAAAAGAGTTCTGTTGCAACCGGCGGATAGAGGACAATAGAGTCTTTTCCGTAGACTTTTTTAATACGCTTTTGAATGTAGCAAGAGTTGGCGAGAAATGTATCGACGCGGTTAAGTGAGGCAATGTCCCATTTACGCATGTAGTACAAAGAAGCTCTTGCGGCAGCTTTTTTCAAGCCCTTTAATGGAGCAAGGTAAGCGTCATACATGTCCCATGCATAGCGCATGGGCGTATGGCAGTAGCAGATGTGGCGCTGGTGTGGAAGTCTCATCACACCTTTAGCCACAGCGTGGGAATTAGAGAAGATCAGGTCATACTCTGCCAAATTAAATTGCTCTATTGCCAGGGGAAATAGAGGAAGAAGGTTGCGGTAGTATCGTGTTCCAAACGGAAAGTGTTGTAAAAAAGAAGAGTTGATTTTTTTGTCTGCAAAAAAAGAGTCTCTCAAGTTTGTTTTATCGCAAATCAACGTGTAGATCGGTGAGGGGATGCAGTTCCACAGCTCCTCTAATGTCTTTTCAGCGCCGCCAATTGTAGTGAGCCAATCGTGAACAAGCGCTGTTTTTATACCGAAATAATCTGAAGAATCGGTTTTTGGCAGCATCGGCTTTACCCCAAAATTTTGATTGTTCAGGTTATTTCGGTATATTAATTTTTTTTCCATTGGATCTGTAGTGGGGCGGTTAAGTCTAAAAAAAGAGAGCGATCTGCCCGATGTAGGCCAATCATAGCTTCAGGGATAATTCTGCCGGAAGAGAGAATTGTCATTGTGTACTCTTTTTTTATCTTTTTTCCATCCTGTCCTGTCAATTTTTCAATTCCGCCAAGGGGAGAGGGTTTTGTCATCGCGACCATCGGAATGGGTTCATCGCTCGTAATTGAGTAGAAGAGTTCCCTCTCTTTCCAATAGAGCGTTAAAGAGATATCCGCTTGATAGGTCAAGCTCAAGATTTGCACGTGGCGCAGCTCACACGCGAGGCGATGGGCGCTATGTTGAAAGCGCTGCAAGTCGATCGATTTTTTAGCTTGGGTTCCAAGGAGTGTGCCGAGCAGCGTTATAATTGCAAGGGAGATAAAGAGCTCAAGGAACGTAAACGGCGATCGTCTCTTGTTCCTCTTCTGGATCGACGACAACGCGACCTTTTTTGGCATGATGGCGGTCCAAGTTTTTGGATTTAATGACAATATCCTGGTGGTTACGCATGACGCGCATGTCGTAGGCTCCACCCCAGCCATCTTTGAGTAGGTTTTTCACATTTTTAACAAATCCGGAATTTTTCAGATGGGTTTCAGGGTCTAGAACAACTTGATCGATAGGTACTCCCTTAGCAACCTCTAAGAGCAACAGATCATGGATCTGATTGATCGCCTGCTCTGTCTTAAACGCCTTTCCCTCTTCAAGGCTGCCCTTCATATTGTAGCCAAGAACACTGCCGATCAGCCCAATCAAAAAGATCACGATCATAATCTCGATGAGAGTAATCGGATGTTTTTTCTTTTGTTGTTTCATAAGTGAAGACTGTAGCACGCACGAGATTTATTTTTCTAGGGGCTTATTGGTTCCGCTAAGAAGTAAATTGAAAATTTTTCTTATTGCTTTTTAAGCCACTTTGCAAAATTTTCAACCCACTCAAAGTCAAAATCTTGCAAAACTCAACTCCAAACATGTACAAAGTCGAGATTCATATAACCGTAATGAAATTGAAGAATGTTTCTAATTCTGGGACTTGCCTGTGTCTCAGTTGCTTTTTTACATTAATTTCTTTCCTAATTAGAGACAAACGAGCTCACATCCGTCATCGGCAACAGAACCGATAGAAGAATCAAGCCAATGACAGCACCAAGGATCAGCAGTAGGGCCGGCTGCAATAGAAGTGTGATCTGGGAGAGCTGGTTTTCGAGCTCTTCGTCGTAAATTTCAGCAATACTCTGGAGCATCGGGATCGTCTTGCCCGTCTCTTCGGCAATGCTCATGATACGAGTGACAAGGGGCGGAATGCGCTCTGACTCTTTCAGCACAGAGCTTAAGGATTTTCCTTCCATAATTTTCTCTTCTGCTTCTTGAATCACCTTTTCTAATACAGCAAGGCCAATGACGCGACGCGAGAGGTTGAGTGCTTGGACAAGGGGGACGCCGCCTCCCATGAGGAGAGAGAGGGATCTTGTGAAGCGGACAAGTGCTGCTTGAATGAGAATCGTTTTGATAAAGGGGAGTTTTAGTAGCGCCTCTTCACGTAGGAGCTTTCCTTGAGGGCTGCGGAAAAAGAGGAAAAGGAGTACCCCTAGACTTGAAAAAACTGTCAGGAGAGAGAATCCATGAGAGGTGACAAAATTGCTAAGGCTGAGGACTGTCTCCGTAAGTGGATGGAGTGTGCGCCCTTCAAAAAGATCGCGCATCGAAGGGATGACAAAATAGAGAAGAGAGAAGGTCACAAGGAAGGCAAAGAGCGCTAAAAAAGCGGGGTAGAGGAGTGCTGCATAGAGCTTTTTTTTCAATTTTCTCTGTTTGTTAATGAGGTTTGAGAGCTCATCAAAGACTGTGGCAAGAGCGCCTGTCTGTTCGGCTGATTCGACCATCGATAAAAAGACTGGATCAAAACTCTCTGGATATTTTTTCAGAGCGAGGGAGAGTGAAGAGCCGCTCTTTAGTCGATCACATAGGTCAAGGAAGAGGGGATGGGATTTATGCCCTCGATATTTTTCTTCAATTGTTACAAGGCTTTCATAGACAGGAAGTCCGGCTTTTTGCAGCTGACCAAATTCACGTGTGAAATTGAGTAGCAAGGCCCCATCTAAGGCGACTTTCAAGTGAGACTTTAAAGAGGCGATCTGGGTGACGAGGATCTGTTGTTTGCGCAGCCGCTCTTTTGCTTGTGGATAGGAGTCGGCATCGATCACGCCCGTGATGTTTTTGCCCATCTCATTGACGGCTTTATACCGAAAAAGCGGCATCGTTATACCTCCTCAGCAGATCTGCTTACCCGTAGGACCTCAGCGCTTGTCGTGATGCCTTGAATGACAAGAAAGCCGCCTTCATGGCGCAAACTCATCATGCCACCGTTTTGTGCGCAGGTTTTTAATGCTAGAGCATCGGCGCTATTGAGGAGTTGTCGTTTAATGCTACTGTCAACGAGCATCAGTTCATAGATTCCGTGACGGCCTTTATATCCGGAGTCGTAACAGTTCGCACAACCTCTGCCGCGAAAAAAAGGGGTTTTTATGGCGATACCGAGTTCTTTGAGCTCAATATCCGTTGGCTCATAACTCTCTATACACTCCTTACAGATCGTACGCACAAGGCGCTGTGCTAAGACGCCAACCACTGAAGAGGAGAGGAGGTACGGCTCAATCCCCATTTCTACTAAGCGTGTAAGAGCTGATGGGGCGTCATTGGTGTGGAGTGTTGTTAAAACAAGGTGGCCTGTTAAAGAGGCTTGGATGGCGATTTCGGCTGTCTCTTTATCGCGTACCTCGCCAATCATGATCACGTCGGGATCTTGGCGCAAAATGTGGCGTAAGCCTGTCGCAAAGTGCAAATGAATTTTTGGATTCACTCCCATCTGAGCCATCCCGTGGAGCTTATACTCGACAGGATCTTCGATGGTCATAATATTGGTTTCAGAAGAGTTGATTTCAGACAGAGCGCTGTAGAGGGTTGTTGTTTTACCGCTACCGGTAGGCCCTGTGACGAGAATAATCCCTTCGCTTAAGTGAAGAAGATGTTTAAAGCTCTCTAGAATTTTTTGTCGCATTCCGAGCTTATGCATGCCAAGAAGGACGTTTGTTTTGTCAAGAATACGCAAGACAATCCGTTCGCCATGAACCACAGGAATTGTGCTAACGCGAAAATCGATTTCACGCCCGCCCATTTTCAGCTTGATCCTTCCATCTTGAGGCAGTCTCTGTTCTGCAATATCGAGTTTTGCAATGACTTTGATACGCGTTAAAAGAGGGGCTTGAAATTCTTTGGGCGGCGCGTGGCGCATCTGCAGGATGCCATCGATGCGGTAGCGGACGCTAATGCCTTTTTCCACAGGTTCAAAGTGAATATCAGAGGCGCCCTGAACGATCGCCTCGCTCAGCAGTGAGTTAAGAAGACGGATGACAGGTGAGGTTGAGCGATCTTCCAGTAGGTCATACTCTGCACCTTCACTCTCTTGGTTCTCCTGTTTTGTATCTTTTTGCAGTGTTGCAAGAAGATCCGATGTGGCGCTCTCTTTCTGATGGTAGCAGAGTTCTATAGCCTCTTCGAGGAGTGTGTGAGAAACGAGCTGTTCGCGCAGCGGCTTCCCAAGAAGGGTGCGTGCCTCTTCTAAAGCATCGAGTTGTAGCGGATCTGCCAAAGCGACAAGAACGTTTTCTTCACTCTCCTCAAGAGCCAGGATGCCGCGTTCTTTTACAAAAGAGTAGGGGAGCTTTTGAACTTTATCCCGGATAAAAGGCGATTCTAGAATCGAATCACTCATCGCGCGACACCAAGTAATCTACAGCTATTGCGGAAAAATTGTTTTTTCTCTTTGTCGTAGGCTTCGATGAGTTGATCGAGATATTCCGGAATGTCGCCGGCTCTTTTTTTCAACATCTCAATTTTGGCACATTCTAGATCTTGCGCTGGATCGAGAATGATTTTTGGTGTGATAAAAAAGAACATCTCTGTACTGCTATCAGATAATTTTGTTGATCCAAAGAGCTTGCCAATACCTGGGATCTCCCCCAAAAAGGGGATCTTCTCCTCGTTGTCATGGGTCGCTTTTCGGCGCAATCCTCCGAGGATCACTGTCTGTCCATCAGCTACCCGCACCTCATTTTCAATGTTTCGTCGATCAACAGTGGGACGGTCGTCATGATTGGATTTGGTTGTGTCAAAGGTGATATTTGTCTGAAGCGTTACAAAACCACGGCCGTCTGAAAACTCTTCTGAGTCAGAGAGATGAATTGTTGGCGTGACGACAATTGTAATTCCATACTGGGCACGTGAAAATGATTTTTCAAAAGCCGTTCCTTTATTTGTATCAATCGGAGCGGCTCCATTATTAATCGACTGCTCTTCGACAATTTTAATCGTTGCAGGAGTCTGGTTAATTGTGACAATAGAAGGAGCGGCATTGAGCTGGATATCTTCTTGTGTCATCAAGAATTGATAGGCGAGATCAAATGCGGGAAAATGTTTACTTTTCCCCATCTGAAGAAGAAATTGTAGGACGCCCCGTCCGGGATTTTCAGCAGGTGTTAAGTTAGCTGATCGATAGAGCATGTGGCTAGAATCAGAGCCGAGCTTTAAGAGGTTGAGGCCGAAATTATTTTGATCATGTAATCGTTTTTCAAAGAGCAGGACCTCAATTTGGACCATTTTTTTAGGGACATCGAGTTTGCGTAAAAGGTCTTTGATACGGGATAGCGTATCGCGCCGTACCACCATTAGCAGCGTTCCTGTTTTTGGATCGGGGATAAAATGGTCGATTCCTTCATCGATCTCTAAGTGACTTCGGGTTCCTGGATTTAAAATAGGCGGCGCAACAACAAGAGGTGGAGGAGCAGCGTAGCCGTCAGGCGTTCTTTGTGGCACACTTTGTGTTGCATAGTTAATTTCAACTTCTCGTGGCGCCTCTGTTGCTGTAAAAAGTAGCGAGGTGTAGACCTTCCCGAGGACTTTAGCAAGATCTGTTGGGTCGCTATGGAGACAACTGTAGAGAAAAACAGTCATTTCAGCTGGATCTTGGAGTTGGCTCTCTGTCTCCTGGACTATTTTTTCCGCTCGATCAACGACCGCTTGAGAGCCAATCAAGACAATGGCATTGCCTTGGGGCAGTGAAAATAGAGATAGTCCATCTGTCTCCTGTTTTGTAAAGGGAGGACGGTTCTTTTCAATGGCTTCGCCAAAAAATGTGGAGAGGATTTTTTCCATCTCTTTGACATTGATTTTGCTAATCGGAACAACGCGCGACACTTTACCAGTGCGCTCCCCAAAAACTGCTTGATATAGAGAAAGCATCCGCTCCACTTCTTCTTTAGAGGAGACAAGAGCGATTTTATTTCCAATCTGATGGACAAAAGTCTGTTTAGCATCTGAAAAACGCTCGAAAAATTGCAGGGAGGTTCGAATCTGCTCGACAGCCGGAGAAAAGAGATAAAATAGACGAGAGTGGTCCGGGATAAGCCCAAGGGACTCTCTACTGGTTGCAATTTTTTGAATTGCCGACAGATCCTGTTTTAAAATAAAGAGCTGCCTTGTGTAGGCCCCGAGCTGCTTGATTCCGATCCCATTATGGGAGAGCAGGAGTTCAAGAAGATCCCTCCACGATTCACGCGGTATAGGAATAGTGGAATGGAGGTTGAGTTTTAGATTAGCGATCTCCGGAGGGACGATATACAAGTAGTCCATGGCCCCATATTCGGTGATCAGTTGGGCAAGGCTTGTCTCTTCTTGATCCCAAAGACCATATCCCTCTTCATCTCTTTTAGCATCAAAAGATGCGCTCTCTTTCCAGAGGGTTTCTGCTTTTTCAATAGAGGAGCGCAGCGTATTAACGGTGTTGAGAAGCTGTGCAAACGCTTCGTCTGAGGCGTTTTCTTTTTGAAGCTCTTGTGCCTTTTCGTAGGAGATCTCGAGCTCTTTGCGCAGTAGGGCAATCTCTTGATTCGTATTTGAGATAGAGTATTGTGTTGATTCCGATCCTTTAAGGCTTCTGGCTTTTTTTTCAGCAATTGTTTCTGGGTGAAGCTGGACTGTTAAAAGAAGTAGCAATAGGCAGCACGTTTTCACTTTTTGCCTCCATCATTTTTTTTGATACTCTTCTTTTTTTCAGTTACGTCGTTTAGAGGGATAGAGAGCGTCTGCACCTGGGTGCGTGTCTTGTCAAAGAGAGTGAAGAGCGTATTGCTTTTATTCTTCTCTTTTTTGATCTCATCGAAGATGAGAAGTTCACCCCTGATCTCTTGGCTCGTAAAGGCATCAATCTCTTCTCTGTTTTTTAATTTATGCCAGCCAGACTCTGTTTTTACAAGCCAATCGCCTTTTTTTAAGAGCTGTTTGCGACCTTCTAGAAAGCAGGAAATTTGAGAAGAGGTACGTCTGCGCAGTGCTGTAAGGAGTTCTTCTGGTTTTTTAAAAGTCGCTTTAGTCGTTTTTTTCTCAATGAGATACTGCTCTGAGAAAAAACCAGTCTCGTCCCAGACCTCAATTTCAACTTTTTTGTCATTCAGGAAGGCTACCATGGCAACTGGCATCAGATCAGAGATCTGATCTTGTGAGATGACTTGCCACTGTTCATCAATCCATCCAAGAAAAGTCCCCTCTTGAATAAGGCGTGCATAGTAGGGTTGAGTGAAGAGAATCTGCTCACACTTTTTTGCATAAGAGTGTTCCTCTCCTCCATAGCGCTCTAGAAAAAGATCCTTTCCCCAATATTCGGCTCTTTTAAAAAGATCAAAATAGTTGGGGAGCTCACTTTTTTTATAGGAGCCTTTTTTTAATAGGAATTCGGTCTTTTTATCTTCGCAACCGACTTGGAGTAAAACCGAATTGCGATCAAGAATCAGAGGAGAGATCCAGAGAGGTTTTTCATTTTCTGAAAAAGTAAATAGAGCCCCCCCTTCTAAATAGGTTCTCTTACCTTCGATCAGGAGTTTTTCTTCTTGTGCGCTTTTTAAACAGACAAGGACTCGGTTGGCTTCCCGTTTTCCTGGCTTGCTATTTTGGGCAACTAAGAGGAGCTCTTCATTTAGATAGGGAAGCCTGTTGTGGATACGTTCTGGATTTAAGCGCAAGGCGCCAGAACCGATTAGATCGTAGTTTTTTGCTCTATACATAGGGGTAGAGAGTGGTGAGGGGATTAAAGGATTCTCTTCTACAGCTTGGATGATCAACAGGATTGCCCCCACAAAGCTTGTGCAAAGTATGATAAGTTGTGCATAACCAAAGAGTCTTTCCCAACAGTAGCGAGAATAACAGATAATCAAGATTTTTAGCCTTTTTTCATTTTTCCACGATAGGATGAACCTATCCCTTAATGAGCACAGACTGCTTTTTGAGTCTTTTCCTGCTTCATTGCTCCAAAAGATGCGAAAAAACCCTTCAAAAATCAGCTATGTGCTCATTAAGGGATAGGTTCATAGCTGACACAGGATACTAGAGGATTGAAGAGAAAAAATAAAGGGGGTTGCAGAAAACAGAGTAACTAATTAGATTGAATTCGACCCTGCAACTTTTTGGGACCGCCTGCCCCGTCTATTTGCTCTTGGTCGTTTGGCTAAAAGCCAAACTCGTTGTTTATTCCTTAGGGGAGGGGTTTTTAACCCCTCCCCTAAGGAATAAACAACGCCAAGAACAAATATCTCGAGTCCTTCGGTCCCAAAAAGTTGCAGAGTCGAGTTAAAAAAGATAAGGAGTACCTATGGATGAAAAACCACCTGAAAATAAAGATTCTGTTTCTGTAAAGGAGATCGAAAATTTTGCAAAAAAGCATCGCTTTGAGCTCTTTTTTTGTCTTGCGTTTGTCTTTGCCTGTTTTTTTAGCTTTGTATTTTTTGGCCCGGCAGCGAGTCTTTTTTTAGCAACGATTGGCGCGGTTGCTGGAGTTCTACTTCCCAATAAAGTGGATCACTTTAATCATGTCGTCTTACACTTTATTTTTAAGCAGGAGACGACAGTGCAGCTTGTACTTGCAGCAGTTGCACTTGTTCTCGCAGTTGTTGTTCCGCCGGTTGTCTTTTTTATTATTGGCTTACATGGTGGAAAAAACATGCACCATCAAGTGATGAATTTGCACCATCACCAGTAGAGGTCTAGTTTTTAAGCTCATTTTGTCTGTGATGAATGTAGTCGATTAGAGAGAGATCTTGTTCTTTGAAGTGTTGTAGAAACAAATCGTAGGCCTCTTGATTGTTTTGAATTGTCTCCTCTAGATCATTCCAAGCGAGGAGCTCCTCTTGTTTTGAGCCGACCTCTTTTTCTAAGACAGCGATGCGCATGAGATTGAAGCCGTCTAGCGTCGCCCCAAAGCGGATGCTCTTTTGATTTTCCCAGAATTTTTTATCGTCTCTTAAGCGCTGTTTGAGACTTTTTGCTTCTTGTAGTGCTTCATGAAGAGAGCCTTGCGCAATCAATAAAGAGGCTGCAGAGAAAGCTGTATAGTGCGGAGAGCTCTTTTGCGTGCGTTTAAATAACTCTTGGGGGTCAATGTGAACCACTCCTTCCTTAAGCTCTTGCTGCGCAATGAGCGGGGCGTAGCGCGCTGTGAGTTCAGGATGGAGAACGATTGCTTCTTTGACCTCTTGGAGCATCCCCTTTTGAAAGGCAATTTGTGCATTCAGATAGCTGTTAGGGTCACTCTTTTTCCATTGGTGCATCGTTGAGTAGAGAACAAAGAGGGCGATAATACTCCCGCCGCCAAAATAGAGGATGCCTTTTCTATAGTTCCCGATTTTTTCTAGCCCTTCAAACATCTTTTTACCTCAATATTTACGTACTAGAATTTATACTTTTTAATCGATATTGATGCAAGAAGCAGATCCCAAAACGGCGTGAATTTTTGAGAATGAGATTTTTAAGCTCACAATCAGGCGCTTGCTTGTTAGATTCGATAAAGAGTCTACCCTCCGGCTTTAAGAGGGAGCTTGTATCGAGCGCTTTGAGTATCGGATCAAGTGGCATTTCATAGGGCGGATCAGAGTAGATCAGATCAAATGTCTCTCCCTCTTTTTCTAGCAGAGTTACGGCTCCAAGTGCCTCTTTGGCAAGAATACGGCAATTTTTTTCCACATTGAGTAAGTCAATGTTTTTGCCAATAGCGTCTAGTGCCAATCGACTTTTTTCGACAAAAACAGCAGAAGAGGCGCCGAGCGATAGAGCTTCAAGGCCAATGGCTCCGCTGCCGGCAAAAAGGTCTAGGACGTGCGCCTCTTCAATCATTTCTTGACACATGTCAAATAAAGCCTTGCGCGCCATCGCTGTTGTTGGGCGTGTCTGGATCCCCTTTGGCGAGACGAGAGGGCGACTGCCGAATTTACCACTAATAATTTTAAGGCTCATAGTTCTTATGAGTATACCCTATCGAGTCATTTTTTTGTCCATTTCGCCTGATAATAAGGGCATTTTCGCCACTTTAATAAAAATTTTTTAAACTTTTATTATTTTTGTTAGTGTGTTAATATAAAACGCATTATTTTAATAAAAAGGAGCTGTTTGTGGCGAATATACATGGAATAGGTGAATTTAGGAGTGAACTCTTTCAGGAGCCTAAGAGACTGTTAAAAAATCTGCTTTTAGCGCTGCCGCCGCTGCTGGATGAGCTGGATCGGATTTTGAGGGAGACAAAGCCGCGGGTAAAGGACGTGTTTTATTAGACTTCTTTCGAAACTCGCTTTGTTTAGAAAAATTGATGGTTTTTGTGGAGATGTGGCACCAAATTTTTCGAGCATGTGTGAGCACATGTTCGAAAAATTTGGCGCCACAGATTCCAAAAAAGGCAATTTTAATAAACAAATGGGGTTTCGAAAGAAGTCTATTACCTCCTTCAGCTGGAGATCGCGAGCCAGCGCTATATACCCCTAGAGTCTCAAGAGCTGCAATCTATGTACACACAGCAGAGGTCTTCTGGGGCATGGCAGCTGCCGTCGTCTTTCGGTCAACAACCTCCGAGCCAGACGCTAGAAAGCTTTTACCAGAACTCTTCGGCATGGCAACAAGAGCATTCGGCATGGTCATGGTAAAGTCGGCCTGTAGGAGAAGCTGCCACGAGGGCAGCTTCTCTTCTACTCTGCCTAACAATAAAAAATATTTTAGTGTTTCAGGGTATTTTGTGTTGTGTTATTATAAATACACGCTATTAATCAAGGAGATGTTTTATGTCATTTTGGGATTGTTGTACTAGAAGAACTCAGCAAGAAAATTTGGATGTAGCGGTTTCGACCCCGGAATCTTCGGTTCTGCAAGAAGATGAAGAGTTTAATCTTAATCGCTCTTCTACTTGTAAAAAAGTCTCTACAGTTTTCCTCGCTTTAGCCCTGGCAGGTTTTTTTATTGCTTTAGGAGCAACAGCTATTCTAACGTGGCCTATCGCTATTGGTTGTGCAGTTGGAATCTGTGTTGCTCTTGCAGTGCTTTATGGAATATCTCAAAGTTGCTGTTGCAATAAAGATTCTAATACACATCCTCAGCTCTATAGTTTAGGTTTAAACACTGTCACTGGTCAGCCAGCTGGGTACATGCAGCCAGAAACTGGGTACATGCAGCAAGAAGCTGGGTACATGCAGCCTGTGTGACATCTGTTATTGTGTAGAAAGCGCTTGAGTCACTAGGATGCCTTATACGAGGTTCCCTCAGCGGTTAACGCTACAGCTCATCCAAGACAGTGACAAGCCCCGTCTCTAGATACTCTTCATAGCCCTGGCGCCGCTTCTCGTGTGCCAGGCTACTTTCCAGCAGATGTCCCTTTTTGGCACTTTCTAATGCAATTTTTTGTTCCATATGAATCAGATGGGTCTGATTGCGTCCGTCCATCGTGATCACAAGGTCTGAGAGGCGATCGATCTTTCCAACAATTTTATAGGGACGTGATGTGTAGAGGTTTGGAGAAAAGGGACCAACTGGATAAAGAGTGAGGGTTCCGCTCGGATCTGTCAAGGAGGCGTTGATCGTGACATCTTTCAGGATCGGTTTGGATAGATCTTTTACGAGCTTACTGAATTTACGTGGAAAAGAGGAGTTGGTCTCAGAGTGGAGCAGCTCTCCGCGGTTTGAGCTGCTTAAAAAATCGAGCAATTGGAAGTTGTTTTCTGAGCCGACAGCTGCTGTATAGATGACAAGCTGCGCCCCTTCTTTAGATCTCCACTCTTTGATCAAGCCTCGTTGACGCACAAGCGATGGTAGCTTATGCCCATCTGAGACAAGTAGGAGTGTATGGACTTGCTGGTTGTCTAGATTCGCGCTAAGCGTTTGTAATAGAGAGTAGAGGTCCACTGCCATAACGGCTTTTCCCTCACCTGGGTTCTCTAAAAACTGCTCCGCCCTGCGCACATTCGGCGCTGTAATCGGTAAAGACTGGAGGTTTAAGGAAGAGACTCCCTTATCGATGAGGTAGATATTAAAGTTACTTCCAGTCTGCACAGCCCCGAGGGCCCGCAGGACAGCTTTTTTAAAGATGTTGTAGCGATACGTCTCTTTTCCTGCTGGCTTGTCAATTAGAAAGTAGAAGTTTTGTCTGATAGGAGAGCTGTTTTTATCACTACCGGCTGAAAAAGAGAGAGAGAAGAGGAAGTCATTGCTATTTTTTGCAGGGGTGAGTTGAAAGTCGACTTTAAAGTTACCTTCCCATTCTGCAGCTGGTATTTTTTCTAAAAGAGAGTAGTTAGCAAGAGGCTCTTTCGCGACGCTCTCTTTTTTTAAGGGACGCTCTCTAAAGCGCTCTTTGCGATTTTTTTTTACATGGGGATTGATACTTTCTAATTCTGCTTCTAGGGTCTCTAGCGGTTCAAACGCAAGTGGAGCCTCTTCTGTTTGCAACTCTTTTAGTGAGGGAGTTGGAGAAAAATCAGGTGATTGGACTCTCTCTGCATTGTGCAAGGAGCGTTCAAAGCTTGGATCAAGCGACCCCGATTCATATAAAATTTTGGAGAGAAAAGCATCTAAGGCAATTGCGCTAATCACTCTCTCTTTCCCAAGACTTACTGGGATCTCTGGGCGGTTTTTTGCTTTTTCTATTTCAAATGAGGGAATTGCAATAGCAATGGGCGGTGCAAAGGTGAACTCTTCTAGGGCAGTTTCTGAAAGGTCTGTCATCAGAGGAAAGTGAGGGAGTTCTTGCATGGGCTCTCGTGTTGCAAGATAGGAGTTAACAAGGGACGGCGCCTCCTTATCAAAGGCCTTTCTTTCGAACCTGGAGACAATAGCAAATTCATTAAATGTCTCTTTAAGGACAGTATCTGCCCATTTTGAGGAGAGGATCGAGGGGGCAGCTTTACCTAGCAGCGACTCATAGGAGACACTCAACGCTACAGGGTAGTGGTAGATAAAAAAAAGCGCAAGAGCATGAATCCCAATAGAGGCTGCTAAACAAGAGAAAAAGAGTCGATCTTTTTGAAGGCGTCTCATTGTATGCCGATTTTCTCTAAGGAGTCTTGAATGTGAGGGAACAGTTCTGGCGCTGTCTTTTCCGCCTCCGTCAGGAGGTTGCGCAGATCATTTTTTGCGCGCATAAGTAAAGCAAAGCTCTTCTCCTCTTCCTTTTCTTGAAAGGCCTCTAGATGTGCAATTTCTGCATCGATATAGCGCATATAGATTTGTAGTAGCCGATTCTCTTGCCCTTGGTAGTCAGCCAAGAACTCGCGTTTTAGGTTGTCTAGAAGGCGACGTCTTTTTTCTGGTTGCAGTCTGCGAGGTAAAAGAGAGGTTCTGATTTTAACATACTCAAGGCCAGCTTCTAGGTGAATAGGTTCTGTCTCGATTCTTTTTCTCACTTGTAAATCTTTGAGCTCATTGAGGATTGTATGAACAACTTCATTTCCCTCAATACGTTCATTTTTTGGTAGGTGAGCAAATTCTAGACGTAATTTTTTGAGTATCGATGCTTTAGAGAGGTAGGAAGGCCCGTATTGAGAGGATTGAATGAGTTCGTCATAGAGTGCAATTGCCTGGCCATCTTCACCGAGTTTTTCATGGATAGCGGCAAGCTCAAAGAGGGTATGACGCTGAAAATCCCAGCCTAGATCTGGCCTCTTTTGTTGTAATGCATGGAGATCTTCTAGAAGTTGTAAACTTGCGAGCAAACTCTTTTTCCCCTCTTCTTTTACCTCGGGTGTAGCAGAAGAACTTTTTTGGATATAGTCTAAAGAGAGCAAACTTGAAAGCTTCATGACTTCGGCTTCTAACAGAAAATTTCCTCGTTGCACAGAGAGGGGGCCGCCGTCTGGTACAACAAGATCTTCTAAAAGGTCTTGTGCACGTTCAAAAGCTATGGGATCCCCTTTCAATTTTGCTTCTTTATAATAGTAGGTGGAGAGCCAGATCTGATTTTGCGTAGTAATCGAAAGGTCGAGTTTATAGGCTTGATAGAGGGACTCTGCTGCCATCTCAACGTTCTGGTCAGAAAGATGCATATTAAAGAGTTTGAGGTAGATAATGGCTCGATTCTTGAGCTGCGGATCTAAAAGAGCCTTTTCTGCATAGAAAAAGAAAAGTCCTTTATTTGTCTCATGGGCAATGGCTAACATGAGATGCAGTTCCGATAGACCAGAGGAATTGGGATAGTCCATCAGATACTGTTCTGATTTTGCAATCAGAAGCGGATAATTTCTTTCTTCATAGAGGATGTGGATCTGATCTAAGCGACACAGCTGTAGCTCTTGTTCATCAAGAGCCTCTGGCTTTGCCAGGAGCTGTTCTAAATCTGTAATTAGAAGCTTGCGGCTCTTCTCCCCGGGCTCTTGTTGAAAGTAGTGGCGCGAGCAGGTAATCTGTTGGCGCAAGGCTTCCTTTTGAAATTTTCCTTCAGGAAACTGCTTGAGATAAGAGAGAAAGCCTATGCGTGCAGATTCCCAATGTTCTTGTCGTTTGGTCAGTTGTGCCATTTGATAAAAGAGAAACTCGTAATCAATCAGGTCAGGATTTTGGGCGAGGAGCTCGTGGATGTCGGAGAGCGCCATATCCAGTTTACCTTGATTTGCTGCAAGCTCGGCATGAAGTAATCTGAGGTGAACATAATCTGGGTCTTGAGGAAAGGCTTTATTAAAGCGTGAAAGAGCTGCTGAAAATAGCGGCAGGTCTCCTAATTTTTGAGAACATTCGACGAGTGTTAAGAGAGCCGCTTTTGATTCAAAAGAGGAGCTTTTATCTGCACGCAAATAGAGCTGTAGAGATCGTGCAGCTTCTGGATAGTGGCCAAGAGCATGATGGGCTTTTCCAATGAGAAAGTGAAGTGGAGAGGAATCTTTTTTAGATAAGAGCATCCACGTTGTATCTTGAGCCTCTAAGAGTTTTTCAAACTCACCAGCTTGGAAGAGAAAGACCATCTGGTTATAGGCTGCAATACTACTTTTTTCTCCCTCTAACAAGTAGACCCTTTTAGATGTCTCAGCGGCAGCTATTAGGTCATAGTGCGCTTGCATGGCGGCGGCGGTAAAGAGCAGATCTTCTCGCTTTTCTGGAAATTTTTCAGCAAGGGTGAGATACGCCTCTGCAGCGTCTTCATGCTCTCCTAAAGTTCTATGAACTTCAGCCAAAGCGAGTAAAGAGAGATCGGCATATTCACTCTGTAAGAGGCGTACATAGTGGGGTTTTGCTTTCTGGATGAGCTTGATTTGGAGCTCTGGATTTGCTGTAGTCTCCGAGAGTCGGTAGAGTGATTCGGCAAAGAGAAAGCGAAATTTAGGCCCTTGTTTTCTATGCAGGGGTAGATCTTTTTTGTAGAATTTTAGAGATGTATTGATCACACGGCTATATTCGCCGAGTTCGAAAAAAGCTTGCAGGCGGTTTAAGAGCGTTTTGTCCTGAAATTTTTTATCTTGAATCCTTTCATATGTCTCTAGAGCCAAAGCGTACTGATTTTCATGGAAGTAGAGGTCTCCAAGCATGATCAGGAGATGGGGCTCTATCGGGCTTCTGTGGTGAATAAACAAGTAGTCGAGGATCTGTTCTTGGACAGTTGCGTATTCGCCATCTTGCCATATTGAAGAGAGGCGTTTTAAGAAGATTGCCTCTTCGATCGAGAAGCTCCCTTCTCCTGCACTTAAAGGTGACAGTGCTGCATGTGTTGCAAAAATTATAATATACCAATATCGCTTGCTCATACTTCTATCTCTATTTTTTTTCCGGATAGTTAGCAAATGAAATCTATCCCAATTCCAATTTTTTTTGAGAATTGACATGTCTTCACTTTCCAGGTACCGTATCCTTAAACTAAGGGAGAAGATGATGGGAATACAACTGGTTTTGGTAGCATCTCTATTTGTCGCAGCATCTAATTTATGTTTCCGCAGAGGAATTGATGCTGGTGGTACGAGCAAGGGCTTTTTAATGGTTCAGCTCTTTGTCATTTTTTTGATTGCGATTTTACTGAACCCTGTGCGTACAGGCCATTATGAATGGAATAGTGAGATGGCAGCTTTTGGCGCGATGACAGGGATTGTCTTTGCGGGGATGATGGTAGCATTGGGTAAAGCGTTAGAAAGTGGACCTCCGGGACTTACGATTGCAGCATTGAATGCATCGACTGTGATGCCAATGGTCGTGATGTCACTTCTGTTTGGAGCGACGTTTGGGTTTATCTACACGATATGGCATGGAGTCGGCTCTATTCTTGTTATTGCCGGCCTTTTTTGGGCAGGAGCCCAGACGGTGCGGACGGGGAGTAAGATGCGTTGGGCCTCTTTTGTCATTGCCATGTTTTGCTTGCATGTTCTTTTGCTTGTCTTAATGCAGTGGCGCGCCCTTTTTATCAACTTTCCAGGATCGACAGAGCTCTTTTTGTCTTTTGATGTCTCTCAAGCGAAAAATCAATGGTTTATGCCCATGATGTTTCTTTCTGCAACAGTGATTCAGTTGATGATCTATGTCTCTTCGATGAAACGGCTACCAAAAAAACAAGAGCTTCTTTATGGCCTTTTAGGCGGTATTAGTAATGGAATTGGCACCTATTTTCTCATTAAATCGACAGAAGTTGCAACGGCTTTTGAAAATGCCATGATCTTTCCCATCTTTGCTGTGACAATTATTGTTTTATGCAACGGCTGGGGTATTTTCTTGTATAAGGAGCGGGTTAACTGGTGGGCAACAGCTTTGTGTGTTGCGGGGATTATTGTTGGAACAGTCGACTTCCAGAGGCTTTTTGGAGCCTAAAGGGTTGCAGTAGCATACGATTCGTATGCTACTGTAGCGTTTTTAATCTAGCTCAATTCTGGGGCGGGTAATGCCGCAGCGGCAGAAGATGCTCTGCTACTCATTGGGCTATTTTGAGGGAATATGTTATTTCTTGTAACAATATCCAAAAGCCTTCTAGCATCTTCAGTATTTGTTACATAATAGCTACAGTAGGCGACTCGAGGATATATAAAAGGGTATTGATTCATGCGGATCCCCAATTCGGGCCTCGCAGCTAATGCTGCAAGCATACCTTGAGTATCGCCAGTCCGCCAACATCTCAAAATAGGTTCCATCTCTTCTAAGGAAGGATGCTTCTCATACGTGCTTTGGGTGAACTGATAACTAGGTCCTTGTACGGGAAACCCTTCAGCTGCTAAAAATGCCTTCATTTGATCGACACATTCGCTTCTAATGGAAAGTGCTTGTCTTCCATCTTTATGAAAAGTAAGGGTTATTTGATTAATAAAAGCATTTCTTGTATCAGATGAAAAATCAAATCGAGTACTACCCTGACCTTCAATACCATCACACCTACGTTCCAATTGAAAAACAGCAGGCTCTCCTGGATAAAGGGCTCTCTGTCTTGGCTCTTGTTTGATAAGGGCAACTTGGGTTTGTGGCAATACAGCTTTGGCTGCTTGTGCAGCATCTATCGCTGTGTCAATATATGCTGCAACCTTTTCTAATTTCAACTCGCGAGCTTGGTAAAGTAATTCCTTGGCTCTGTCTGAATCAACGAGGCTTCCAGTTTCTCTTTTAATAAAGACCTTAACACGTGGCAGGAGTTCTCCAGTTTCATCTGTTCCTACATGCATGTAGGCCAAAGATCTTTCGTAAAAATAAGTTGCATCAATAGGTTGTTGTCCAGGAATAGCCATTTTATGCTCTAGTTGTTTGTTTTAAGCTTATATTGTATGTTGAACGAGAGATTATACTCAACAGTTAAATGTAGAATTATTTTTATTAGATATAGTGGCTAAGGAGCTCTTGGATGGCAGCTTCGTCTTTGTTTAGCCGCTTGTAGATCTGAAGTGCTTCGCTTTTTTTTCTTTGCTTGAGGTAGAGGATACCGAGGCGCACAAGATAGGCTGTCTCATCTGGAAAGAGCTGGCAGAGCAGTTCATACTCTCGGCTCTCTTCCGGAATAGATCCTAGCATGGAAAAAATCTGGGCACGTTCCAGAACACTCTCTTTTTTATCAAAAGAGAGTTCTTTATTGAGTTGCCACTCACAGAGAGCCTTTTCTAAGAGTTCTTTCTCTTTTTCTCGCATCTTTTCCGTATCAAAGGCTTGTGGAATAAAGGCCCAACTCTGTGGCTTCTGGTACAATTTTGCCATCTGTAGATAGAGTTTACCGAGGGCTTTATGTGGCTCTGGATTTAATGGATCGAGCTGAATCTTTTGTATCTCTTCTTTTTCGAGAATCGTAAAGAGCATCTCTTGGATCTGCAAGAGATCTTGCCAATGGAGCAGAAGGCTGAATTTTTCTAAAAGGGGAGAGTCTGGTGGTGATTTGAGAGAATAGGCGCGAAAAGGCTCTTGTTGAAATGAGGCGATTAGCTCGTGTAGGTTCTCTTTTTTTTTCTCACTATCTTGCCTCTCATATAGAAATTGATCGGGTAATTTTTGTAACAGTTCTGGTTTTCTGATTTGAAAATAGAAGAGCAGAACAAAATAGGAAAAGACGGTGAAGACAATGGCTGCGAGAGCAAAGGCGATTAGAGAAGAGGTGAGAAAAAAGGAGAAAAAAAGGAGAAAAGAGGTTAATTCAACTGTTCCCAAAATCATAAAAAAGAGGTGAAAGCGCGCATAGGAACGGCTAATCTCTTTAAATAGGGCAAGAGATGCGTTGTTAGACTCTTGACTCATACAGTCT
>Ga0207073_1036_pt1 | contig 32894 bp, 34 predicted proteins | sample Alteio_BWMinHeat_65_FD_153575 | JGI IMG/M metagenome (GOLD analysis project Ga0207073, IMG submission 153575) | Enriched cells from forest soil in Barre Woods Harvard Forest LTER site, Petersham, Massachusetts, United States -... | ecosystem: Environmental > Terrestrial > Soil > Temperate forest >...
CTCATGTTTTTTTTCGATTTCACCGAGCTGTTTTTCTGCAAATTGGGTTAGGGGATCCGGAGCCTTTTCAACAGGAGTGGGTGTTGGAGAAACTTTGACTTTATTGAGCTTTAACACCTCAGCAAGTTGGCTGTTTTTAATGTTAAGTTTTAAATTTTTAGCCAACGGTTACATCCTTGTTTTTATTGCCTGATCTAAAATCTTATTCGCCATCTCTAAACTGCTAATTTCAGGAATTGCGATGAGTTCTTCCGGTGTAGAGAGGAGAAGTTTGCGGAGTGTGTCAATGTTTGCGGAAACAAGGCTTGCGATGATCATAGAGCTCATACCTTCAATGCGTAAAGGTTGGTCAAGCAGGGGGTCTTCGCTCTCTGCAAATTTTGCGCGTTGTAATTGCATGAGGTTCTGATAATCGCTCATTTTTTGAACTTCCAGTTCTGCATCGATCAACTGGCCGTTCAATCTAGCATTCATTCCCCGTTTTCCTAATGCTGTTGGATAATCTTCGTCAGCGACAACAATAGAGATCGTTCTTCCATTTTCAGAGACGTTAATCTTTTTAATTTGGAGAGGAGAGAGGGCGTTTTGCAAGAGCAAAACTGGATCCTCAGCAAATGGAATGATATCGATTTTTTCGTTGTTCAGCTCACGGATGATATTTTTAACACGTGTTCCGCGGATGCCAACGCAGGCTCCAACAGGATCGACTTTGGGATCTAAAGAACGAACGGCAAGTTTTGTACGATAGCCTGCGTCGCGGACAATGCGTTCGATGACAACAGTACCATCTTTGAGCTCAGGAACTTCTTGTAAAAAGAGTTGAGCTACAAATTCCGGATGAGTTCTTGAGAGGACAACTTCAGCACCTCCGCCTTCAGTATCGCGCATCTCTAAGAGGAGAGCTTGAACACGTTCTCCGACAGCATAACTCTCTGTTTTTGGATAGAATCGATCAGGAAGAATAGCCTCTACTTTTCCCAGGTCGATGATGAGGGTGGCTCCCCGAACAACTCGCTTAACAGCGCCGGAGACGATCTCATTAATGCGATGGCGGTACTCTTCATAGATGACGTCGCGCTCAGCGCCCCTGAGTTTCTGATGAATGACCTGTCTTGCTGTTTGAGCAGCGATTCTACCAAATTCTTTTGGAGTCACATTGATGCGAATCCACTGGCCAAGTTCGCAGCTTGGGTAGATGAGGCGAGCGTTTTCTAAGGAGATCTCTTCGTCAGGGATAGAGACTTTTTCGACGACCTCTTTTTCAGCAGTCACTTCGATGTCGCCTGTTTTGGGATGAATCTGTACAGCGATGCTTAAGAGGCCTTGGACGCTTTTACGAGCCGCCGCTAGCAACGATTCTTGAATCGTTGAAACGATCACATCTCTTTTGATCCCTTTTTCTCTTTCTAAATATTCGAAAATGGCAACGAGGTCTTTATTCATCCGTTCTCCGGTAGAAAACTAGCGACACAGGATGTGTATCGCTTTTTTAAATATTTCTAAAACTGAGATTGACGGGGGTTATATACCCCCTGTCAATCAACTCCCAGACATTAAGGTCTAGGTCTACTTCGATTCTTCGTCTGCACCAACTTCTGCATGAGCCCCTGCTTTCTTCTTTCTCGTTGTTTTTGCTTTAGGAGCGGCTGTTACAACGATGTCGTCGCGGTTGTGTTGGTTAGTGTCGATTAGGTATTCTTTAATTGATAGAGCCATTTTTTTGTTTTCAGAATCTAGCTTAATCACTTTAGCTTTGATTTCATCACCTTTTTGGATGACGTCTTCTACTTTCCCGAAAGGTTGATCGGAAAGCTCAGTGACGTGAACCAGAGCTTCGATTCCATTGCCGAGTTCGACAAAAGCTCCAAAAGCAGTGATTTTTGAAACGATTCCTGTAACAACGGTGCCGATAGGATAGGTCTCTTTAATTGTATCCCAAGGGTTGTTCTCAAGCTGCTTGATGCCCAAAGTGATCTTCTTGCTCTCTTTATCGACAGAGAGAACAACTGAATCAACTTTATCTCCTTTTTTGAGAACTTCTGATGGATGAGAGATCTTTTTAATCCAGCTCAAATCGGAGATGTGAATCAAACCATCGATACCTGGTTCGAGCTCAACAAAAGCGCCATAGTTAGTTAGATTGCGAATCTCAGCAACCACACCTTTCCCAACAGGGTATTTACGCTCAACATCTTCCCAAGGGTTCTTTTCTGTCTGCTTTAAACCAAGAGAGATTTTACCTTCATCTTTTTGAATTGATAAAACAATTGCTTCAACTTCATCGCCTTTTTTAACAAGCTCTGTCGGGTCGCTGATTGTCTTTGTCCAAGACATTTCGGAGACGTGGATAAGACCTTCGATTCCAGGCTCTAATTCAATAAAAGCACCGTAAGGAACGAGGTTGACAATTTTACCGCGCACACGAGTTCCCGCCGGATAACGTTGTTCAATTTCTTCCCATGGATTTGATTCTTTCTGTTTCATCCCAAGAGCAACACGTCCTTTTTCCTTATCGATGTGAAGGACGACGACTTCGAGTTCTTGTCCTAGACGGACCATCTCTGAAGGATGCTTAATGCGCTTCCATGTCATATCTGTGATGTGCAATAGACCATCGACACCATCTAGATCTAAAAAGACACCGAAGTCGGTGATGTTTTTAACAATCCCTTTGCAGAGAGAGCCTTCATGGATATTATCTAGCAGCTCAGCTTTGCGAGAAATGCGCTCTTCTTCTAACAACTCACGGCGAGAGACGACGATGTTTTTGCGATCTGTATTAATCTTGAGGATCTTAAAGTCGTAAGTTTGATTGAGGAACTCATCCAGGTTTTTAATGCGCTTATTGTCAATCTGAGAGCCAGGTAGGAAGGCTTCCATGCCGATATCGACCATTAAACCGCCTTTGACTTTACGGATGACTTTTCCTTTAACAATGGAGCCTTCTTTGCAGTGGTGTACAATATACTCCCACTGTCTTAAACGACGCGCTTTATCTCGAGAGAGGACAATCTGCCCATCATTTCCTTCGGCTTGATCTAAAAAGACTTCGACTTCATTGCCAAAAACGATCTCAGACAGATCGGAAAACTCTTCAATTGGGATGAGTCCTTCTGATTTAAGTCCCACATCGACAACGATAAAACCTTTTGTAATTTCAACAATTCTGCCTTTAAGAATTTGTCCGACGATCATTGCGGTAGCTGGAGCGTCATCATGGTTCTTGTCTTGAAGGCCCATTAATTTTCTGAATTGTTGAGCATCTGATTCTTGGAACGCAACATCATCAATGATATTACTGTCATTCCAGTTGTGTGTTAAGTGTTTGGACATTTGAAAGGTTTCTCCTAATGGTTCTGATCTCAAAGGGGGAATCGTAGCAAATGTTTCGCAATAAGATCAATAGCAAACTCAGAAAAAGCTTTTTCAGTAGACCCAAGTTCCGTCTAAGGCACTCTCTGCAATTTTTTTTAATTTTGCTCCTTGCTAAGTAGTAAAAAATTTATTATGATCGTATCATCTAAAATGAGAAGATCCTCTATGATTCTATCGGCCAGAGAATTTCCTCGTATTGTTACAGTTTTTGATATCTCGCTTGATCCCATGAGCTCTCTTTATAGTAGTTGGATTCGGCATGCTCTTAAAAAGTTACTCCCAGCAGATCGTTTCGATCAACTCCGTCCCCTTGAAGATAAGAGACAGCTTGCAGATCTTCCCTTTCTAAAGTGGTTTGAGTGGGGTGGTGGAACTAAGGAGGTTTTCTTTTCGCAGAAGGCGCTTTTGGAGATGCAGCGAACATCTAAAGGAAATATTTCAATCTTTCTTCTCTCCTTCTCACGTCCAAATGGTGCTAAGTTTTTTTATGAGATGATGAGTCGTTGGCTTGTCCCTGGTAAAAGGATTGCTGTCGGAGCTTTTTTTACGACAGATTTTCAAATGCCAGATCTTGGAGAAGAGATCTACTCTATTTGTGAAATGGTGATTTGTCCAGAAAATGTGCACGATCTACAGATCGTTAAAAGTAATTTACCAGTTCTTGAGGCAGAGATTCGGTTGGGTCTGGTTTCTGTTTACCACGCTAATCGTATTTTGGAGATTAAGGGACTATCTGCAGATGAGAAGACAACTCTTGTTCAGGAGCAGATCGCGGCCCTTGTGCAGAAGCGTCCTCAAGATTTTGATTATGATCTCTTTAGTCAGATGCAGCATTTTCTTGTCATGTGTCGTGAGGAGTTTAAAGCAGCTAGATCCTCCTATCATATGAGTCGTCTGATTACAATTTTTTATCTGTTTCGTAAAAGATTGAGAAGGCAGATCGAGCTGGAGTCGTCGAAACGGTTTTTAAGTCTAAAGTTAATGAAGGCGCGTCTGCATCAGCCTTTTGGAATACGTAAGGTTTTAGCCCTTTTTGTTGCGGTTAATTTTTTAAAGGAGAATGAGCGGTTTGAAGAGCGTCATTTAATGCGGGTGCTTTCAGGTTACATTCCGTCCGTTAAGCTGGTTGAAGGCTCTTGTTTTGTTATGGAGGGGCGGGATGATGAGATTCATACGATCTATTTAGAAGTAGAAAAAGAAGGGGGAGAAGATTTTTCTCTGCAAGAGGTGGCTAGATTAAGGCAGGCTCTTCCAGAAGATCTAAAGGGAGGTGTAGAGCAGCTCATGCGCCCTCTATTTATGCCGCGCAATGAAGAAGAGGTTATGCGCGGTATTGTGACACTTAGCCAGCAGTTGAGGTATATTCGCGATATTCCTCAGTTAATGCTTTCCTTTGATGAACAGACGGATACGGATCTAACATTTACAGTTATTCTAGTGCGGATTGTTTTACGAGATAGTTCTCCAATTCAGCAGCTGTTTCAGAAATCGCATACGCCGCTTCAGTTTATTCCGGATAGAATTAAAAAGGTGGGAAGCGTTCGAAAAAAACACTTGAAAGAGGCGACGGTATTTCGTGTGCGCCTTCCTAACGCAGCTTTTGTTCGTAATGACCATTGCGTTGACCTTTATAAGGCGCGCCTTGTCGTGGTAGAAGAGTTGCAAAAAATCATCGGAGAGATGCGTGATTTTAACGGAGGGATGATCTCTAAGCAAATTGAGACGTTTCTTGTTTTAAAAAATCTTTTAGATAAAGAGCTTAGGGTTGTAAACACCTTTCTTTTGGAGAACTTTTTTCATTCGATCTCTCCGGAGCAGCAGAGGAGTTTATTGAACCCAGAACTTCTTAAAACTCTCTTCTTAATGTTGCCGCGTAAATTAGTGCAAAGAGACAAGTCTAAGGTTTTAACTGAAAAAGAGCCGGAGTCTCAGGTTCGCGTCTCTGTTAAAGAGGGGATTTTATTTTTAATGATGGAGTTCTATGATCCTTTTGATAAGCAGAAGCGGATGGGGGCTGTCGAGGCGTTAAATGTCCAGCCTGTCTGTTTGGATTTGCAACTCTCTGATCGAGTCTGTTTGGGCTATATTTTTATTGGCCCATCGCCAGATCTGATTTCTGAAATTTATAATCTACTCGACTTTCCCGAGGTAAGTCAGGTAGGATGTACGGAATCATTTATACACAAATGAATTCAAAATTTGGACTTAGCCAAGGAGGCGCCCGCAGTTTGGCCCGAGCGAAGCTGGTGCCGAAACAGCTAAACTTAAAAAGTTTAGCGATGCAGGCAGGCACAAAATGCGTGGCTGCCCGACGTAGGCTAAGTCCAAGTTTTGAGTTTATTTGTGTATATCTCGACTTAATAACGGAAGCGTTGTGAATAAGAAACATATTATTATAGAGCCCTCTATCTTATCTGGGGATTTTGGAGCGCTAGCTTGTGAGGCTAAAAGATTGGAGCTAGCTGGCGCTGACGCACTGCACCTGGATGTTATGGATGGCCATTTTGTCCCCAATTTGACAATGGGACATCAAGTTGTTGCTGCAATTAATCGGGCAACAGATCTTTTTTTAGATGTTCATCTAATGATTTATAATCCGTTCGATTATATCGAAAGATTTGTTGCAGCGGGAGCCGATCGTTTGACAATTCATTTTGAAGCAACAGAACAGCTTGCAGAGACGCTTCAGTATATTCGTCGTTGTAATGTTCAAGCAGGTCTTGCCTTTTGCCCAGAGACATCTTGGGAGATGATTCCGAAATATGTCAATCAAGTCGATTTAATTCTAATTATGACAGTGAATCCGGGCTTTGGTGGGCAGCCGTTTATGAAAGAGATGGTTGAGAAGGTGGAGATGACAGAAAAATTGTGCAGGTCTTTGCAGAAACCTCCTCTGATTCAGGTCGATGGTGGGATAGATGATAAGACAGCGCCACTTTGTGTTGCAGCCGGGGCCAATGTTCTTGTTTCTGGGAGCTACTTGTTTAAGGCCAAAGAGATGAAAGCGGCGATTGAGGCTTTAAGGGTCTCTTGTGGGCGGTTATGAAAAAAAAGATTGTTGTGATCGGGGGAGGAACGGGGAATTTCGCTGTTCTGAAAGGGTTGAAAAATTATGATGTTGAGATTAGTGCGATCGTCTCTATGGCAGATGATGGAGGAAGTACGGGGATCTTGCGAGATGAGCTCGGCGTCCTTCCGCCAGGGGATGTGAGGCAGTGTCTTGTTGCCCTCTCTAATTCTTCTCGTCTGATGCGCAGTTTGATGAATTATCGTTTTGAAACAGGAGGTCTTGAGGGGCATAGTTTTGGAAACTTGTTGTTATCGGCTCTAGAAAAGGTGACAGGAAGTTTTGAGAAAGCTGTTGAAGAGGTGGGAAGGATTCTCTACATCAAAGGGAAGGTGATCCCGGTTACGACGCATGAGGTGCGCTTGCGGATGATTCTTAATAGTCGCAAGGTTTTAGAGGGTGAAAAGGCGATCTATTTATCGCAAGAGATTGATCAAGGTTATAAAAGCATTTATTTAGAGCCATATCCAAAGGCAAATCCTCATGCAATTCATGAGATTATGAATGCAGATCTTGTTGTTTTGGGGCCAGGTGGATTTCATACCTCAATCATTCCCAACTTGCTCGTTGAAGGAATTAGCCATGCGCTGCTTGCCTCTCAGGCAAAGAAGGTCTTTGTTGTCAATTTAATGAATCGCAAGGGGCAAACGACTGGATATAAGGTTGGTGATTATTTAAAACAGCTCTCTCCGTATATTGGAGATGCTCTTTTTGATTATGTTCTTGTGAATAATCAGCTTCCCCCACAAGAGTTAATTGACGTCTATTCAGAAGAAGGGGATCTTGTTGAGAATGATTTAGAAGATGAGAGGATTCTTGCGGCGCCTTTAATTGGTGAGCTGAAAGAGGGAATTAAAAAGGATTTGATGAAACGTAGTTTAATTCGACATAATCCGAAAAAATTAGCGCAAGAGTTAATGAAAATTGTTAATCATCTTTGATCTTGATGACACACTGATCGACACTTCGGGTTGCCTAACAGGTTTGCGGCTTAAGGCCGCTCTAGAACGGCTTGTTGAGGTGGGTTTTTTCGTTTCAGATTTTTCTTTAGCTCTTCAGATGCTCGAGCGGTTAGATCGGTCGGCTTTGAGTGCAAAAGAGGCAATTTTGGAGTTTTTGGAGCTTCATGAGGCTCCTCCCGAATATGCAGCAATTGCTCTTGCAGAAGTGTATGAGCGCCCCATTGATGAGGCTCCCCTGTTCCCTCTAGATTTTGCTATAGAGCTTTTAGAGGATTTAAAGCAGACCCACAAGCTCGCTCTTGTGACAGCAGGAGAGAGGGGCCAGCAATTATCTAAATTGAAAAAAGCTGGTATAGATTCTACAATTTTTAGTAGAATCATTGTCTCAGAGCTACGCGACAAGAAGCGTCATTATCAGGCTCTTATCAAGGAATTTGTGGAGAGCCCTACAAATGTTGTTGTTTGTGGAGATCGGATTGAAGGTGATTTGATTCCGGCTAAAGAGCTTGGCTGCAAAACGGTGCATGTGCGTTGGGGACGTGGTCTCAATGCGCAGGGGCGTAGGTGCGATGTCGATTTTACCGTCCTGCGCTTGATGGAAATTAAAGAGATTATAAAAGGTTTAATGAGTGTGATCACATGATTTCAGGCAATCAGATTGTTCCAGGGGTCACCGTATCGATAGATGGTAAGATCTATCGCATTGAGTCGGCTGTAAAAGTCACAATGGCAAAGGGTGTGCCGTTCATCAAAACAAAGTTGAAAAATTTGATGACAGAGGAGCTGATTGAGAAGAATTTTACTCTCAGCCAGTCATTACAAGACGTGGTCTTAACAGAGCGTCAATTAGAGTATTTATATTTAGAGGGGAAGGACTATTTGTTTCTCGATATTGGCAACTTAGAGCAAATTCTTGTGCCAGCAACGGTTGTTACAGATAAAGTCAATTTCCTTAAAGAAGGCTTGAGTATTAAGGCGATGTTTTACGGTGATTCGATTTTTTCTATTGAGCTTCCACAGTTTTTAGAGCTGATGGTTGTTAAAACAGAGCCGAGTCACAATGCAGTTAGTAGCTCTAATGCGACAAAGACAGCGATTTTAGAAACAGGGGCTAAAGTGGAAGTTCCTCTCTTTGTTGAATCTGGCGATATTATTAAAATTGATGTGCACATTAACGAGTATATCCAACGGGTCTAGATATTTATGGAACTAAAGCAAATTAAAGACTTAATGTCCGCAATGAAGACTGGAGGAATCAAGAGACTCCAAATTAAAGATAGCTCCGGGTTTGAATTGCAACTGGAGCGTCATGATGAGGTAAGGACGGCTTCTCCTGTGGTTCATTATGCGCCAGTAAAAGAAGAGGAGCATCCGGTAAGACAACCAGTGCATCACGCTCCCCTCAAAGCGGAAGCTGATGTGGCACCTGTTCTTGCAGGTCAATATGTGACATCGCCCATGGTCGGTACGTTTTATGTCTCATCTTCTCCAGAGGATCCGCCATTTATAAAAGTCGGTGATCGCGTCACTGAGAATACAGTTGTCTGTATTATCGAGGCAATGAAGGTGATGAATGAAGTGAAGGCGGGAGTTGCGGGGACGGTTGCAGAGATCTGCGTCAATAACGCCTCTACAGTAGAGTTTGGAACAAAACTCTTGCGCGTGACTGTATGAAAAAAGTCTTAATTGCAAATCGTGGAGAGATTGCAGTTCGAGTCATTCGAGCCTGTCATGATCTCGGCCTCAAAACAGTCGCTGTCTATTCTCAGGCAGATGCTGAGGCTCTGCACGTTTTACATGCTGATGAAGCCATTTGTATAGGAGAACCTCCTTCACAAAAGTCGTATTTAAAAATAGCTAATATTCTTGCAGCTTGTGAAGTGACAGGAGCGGATGCAATTCATCCAGGTTACGGGTTTTTAAGTGAAAATGCCAATTTCGCATCGATTTGTGAAAGTTCCGGAATTAATTTCATTGGTCCATCGTCTAAAACGATCTCTCTTTTAGGAGACAAGGCGCAAGCAAAGGCGCTCGCGCAATCTGTTAAATGTCCTGTTATCCCTGGATCGAATGGAATTGTGCGCGATGTGAAAGAGGCTCTTGATGCTGCTAAAAAGATTGGCTTTCCCGTCTTTATTAAGGCAACTGCTGGTGGTGGTGGAAAGGGGATTCGTATAGCTCAAAATCTGGACGAGTTTGTGCGACAATTTTCTGCGGCCCGTACAGAGGCAGAGGTGAGTTTTAATAATCCCGATGTCTATCTAGAAAAAATGATTATGAATCCGCGCCACATTGAGGTGCAGATTATAGGAGATAAACACGGAAACTACCTCTACCTGGGAGAGCGAGACTGTACGATTCAGCGCAGACGTCAGAAGCTGATTGAAGAGGCACCATCGCCTGTATTGACAGATGCTTTACGAAAAAAAATCTGTGAGTCGGCTGTTAATCTGGTAAAAGCTGCTAGGTATCACTCTGTAGGGACTGTTGAATTTTTGCTTGATGAGAATAAGCAGTTTTACTTTATGGAAGTCAATACGCGGATTCAGGTAGAACATACCGTTACCGAAGAGTTAACAAACCTAGATCTTGTGGCGCTTCAACTTAAAGTAGCGATGGGAGAAAAACTTCCGTTGAAACAGAAAGATGTTGAGTTTACAGGTCATGTGATTCAATGTCGTATTAATGCTGAGAATCCAAAAAACAACTTTGCCCCATCTCCGGGCCTTTTAGAGTACTATCTTCCACCTGGAGGACCGCATGTTCGCGTTGATAGCGCTTGCTATCCCAACTATCGCATTCCTCCAAATTACGATTCGATGATTGCAAAGCTGATTGTGAAAGGAAAGACGCGACAGGAGGCAATTGCTGTCGCTAAGCGTGCTCTCAAGGAGTTTCATATTGGTGGTGTTTTTTCCACAATTCCCTTTCATCAGTTTATGTTTGAAGATCCCAAATTTTTGAATAATGACTACTTTATCACCTATATTGATCAGCTTGTTGCAGACGGCGTGACGTTCCAGCTGCCAGATTCTGAGTGAGGATTCGAGAACCCAGGCCTTAAGGCCTGGGATTATAGTTGGAGCTGAGCTTCGCACTCGGCCAACATTTTTTTGAAAATATCCAGCCCTTAAGGGCCGGGTTTCCGCCGGAGGACGGATGAAAGGGATTATCTTAGCAGGTGGCTCAGGAACCCGGCTCTATCCCATTACGCTCGGTCTCTGTAAGCAGCTTTTGCCAATTTACGACAAGCCGATGATCTATTACCCACTGTCGGTCCTTATGCAGGCGGGGATTCGAGAAATTTTACTGATTACAACAAGTCTTGATGCTCCTCGTTTTAAAGATCTATTAGGAGATGGCACTTCTTTAGGTCTTGAAATTTCTTATGCGACACAAGAACGCCCAGAGGGAATTGCTCAAGCATTTTTGATCGGAGGGTCATTTATTGGCACAGATTCTGTCGCGCTGATCCTTGGAGACAATATTTTCTATGGTGAAAAGTTGTCGATGATTCTTGAAGAGGCTAAGTCCTTTGACTCTGGAGCGGTTATTTTTGGATACGAGGTCAAGGATCCAGAGCGGTACGGAGTCATTGAATTTGATCATGACCAGAAGCCTATCAATATTATCGAAAAACCCGCTATTGCTCCGTCGCCTTTTGCGGTGACAGGTCTCTACTTCTACGACAATCAGGTGATAGAGATTGCGCGCTCTTTATCTCCTTCTAAGCGCGGTGAATTGGAGATTACAGATGTTAACCGCATCTATTTGCAGCGCCAAGAGTTGCGCCTACATATTTTAGAGCGCGGCTTTGCGTGGCTCGATACGGGGACGTGCGAGGCGCTCCAACAAGCTGCACAATATGTTCAGGCGATTCAAGAAAGACAAGGCGTTAAAGTTGCTTGTGTGGAAGAAATCGCTTATAAAATGGGCTACATTGATCAAGAGGCGCTGATGCGCCTTATTTCTCGCTATAGCAAGACAGAGTATGGACGCTACCTTGAAGGCATAGCGCGCCCGCTCTTCAGATGTGCTTTTTAAAGAATTTGCTTCGCGTTTTTTTCTTGCGTGGCAGATATGTTTGCTGCTTCCCGTAGACCACTTCATGAAGATTTTCAATTGCCATAAAGGCTGTAGGATCTTCTCGCAGGACGATCTCTTTGAGTTCGGACAAGTCAAGACGCTCAACGATGATAAAAAGGATCTCTCTGGGCTCTCCAGAAAAACCGCCCTTGCCGTGGACGTAGGTCAACCCAAGACCTAGCTCTTTCATAATATGTTCGCCAAGCTCTTTTGGTTTAGAGGAGATAATGAGTACAGATTTTAACTCGTCTAAGCCGACAATCACAAGATCGATAATTTTGAAAGCAACGATGTAGGTCATCAAAGAGGAGAGGGCAATGTGCCAGTCTTTAAAGATCCAGCCATAGGCTGTGAAGATAAAGAAGTTAATGAAGAGAACAACTTGGCCGACTGTGAATCCAAAACGGCGATTGATGATGAGAGCTAAAATTTCAGTTCCATCTAAGCAGCCGCCAAAGCGAATGATCAGTCCAACGCCAATACCCAAAATAGCACCACCGATAACGATGATCTCAAGAGCCTCTCCTATGAATGGTGTCACGTTTTGTAGCACGACAAGGAAGCCTGCAAAGAGCAGCAGTGCGACGAGCATGTGGATAACAAATGTTTGCCTGATGTATCGATAAGCCAGGTAGACAAATGGGGCGTTAAGAACGATTAAAAAATAAGGAAGATATTCTGCGCTAAAAAGCCTGGCGAGGATCAAGGCAATACCGACAATTCCGCCGTCAATAATCTCATTGGGGAGCAAGAAGACGCGAATTGAGATGGCAGCTAGTAGGGCACCCAACGCAATCCAAAAAAAGGCGATGGCATGATGAATGAATGATTTTAGAGGAGACTGAGGTGTTGGCATAAAAAACCTTTTCGAATGCAATTGTGCGTCATTGGCAGCTTATACAGGACTCTATGCCAAAATTGCAATCTATTCCTAATTTGATAAAAAAAACGCGGGAGACGGGGCTCGAACCCGCAACTTCTGCCGTGACAGGGCAGTGCTCTAACCAATTGAACTACTCCCGCAATAGAGTATTGGGCGCAACAGGACTCGAACCTATGACCACCTGTGTGTAAGACAGGCGCTCTACCAACTGAGCTATGCGCCCGAAATCTCGTTGAGTTTAACGAGTTGGCTGGATTTTTCACAAGACATTTTGAAAAAATTTCAGTAGAATCGATTTTTTATGAAACGACTCTACTTGATTCTTCCACTTCTGCTGACAGCCTGTAGTCCCTCATCCCTGGAAGACTTTCAACGGGAAGGGGAGTCTCTCTGCTCTGAGTTAGTTGTCGATTTGCAGGAGATCCAGACACGCGAAGATCTTCTCCGTGCTCTGCCTAAATTAAAAAAAAGGTTTAATGAGCTTGTGCAGATTATGATCCAGGCAAGGAGTTATCAAGAGCTACATTCTGAAGAAGAAATTTTGCAGCCTTTAGAGTCGACCTATTCTATGAACCTTGATTTGATCCGAGAGCTTCAGAGGATTTATCAAATCGAGGGAGGGCAAGAGCTTGTGGAAAAAGCAGAGCGTGAGGCTTTAATTCGGCTCGATGGGCATTTTCCTCAAATGCGTCATTGATGATAAAATAATTAGAGCAGAAAAACTTGCGATAAAACCGATCAAGATTGCAGGGAGCCCAGATCCAAGTTGCGAGCGGAGATAAGGCCAAATGGCGGTTGTGGCACCTCCTGCGAGAATGGATCCCCAAGCTCCTACCTTTGTCACCTTTTTGGAATAGAGAGATACGATGATGAGGGGGCCAAAAGAGGCGCCAAGGCCCGACCAGGCATAGGAGACAAGCTCAAAAATTGTGCTTGGCCGGATGTAGGCGATGCATAGAGCTGTGAGCGCAACCGCCAAGATGCCGAGGCGAGAGACAAGGAGCAAGGTTTTTGAAGAGGCTGTGCGGTTGATCGTCTTTTTATATAGATCTTCTGTGATCACAGAGGTGAGAACAAGGACCTGTGAGCTGACAGCATTCATTGTAGCGGCAAGTACGGCGCATAGAATCAAGCCGATCAGGAAGGGAGAGAACTCAGAGCGGACCATATTGATAAAAATAAGCTCTGGATTAAATGAGCTGTTGTGGAAGTAAGCAATTGCGACAAGTCCAACAAGGGTTGCAGCGCCAATCGATAGAAGCATCCAGACCATTCCGATGTACTGCGATTTTTTCATCTCGTGTACATGTTTGATCCCCATAAATTTTGTTACAATATGAGGTTGGCCAAAATAGCCAAGTCCCCAAGCGGCAGCTGCGATGATGGCAACCCAACTCTTTTGAGAAAAATCTGGAATAAGCGAAAGAGATATGCTTTTTTGTTCCATCGTTTGAGCAACCGCTGAAAAGCCACCAACAAGCGAAAGGATGTAGAGGGGAACGACGACAATAACAGCCATTAAAAAGAAGCCTTGGAATAGGTCAATCCAGGCAAGTGTCAGATAGCCGCCGGTCAAGACGTAGGGGATGAGGATGAGGATGCCAATGCCGATACTCCATTCGTATGAGAGGCCAAATAAAGAGCCCATGATCTCTCCGAGACCTACAAGACCCGCTGAAATATAAATCGTATAGAAAAAAAGAGAGATACATGCGGTAAAAAGACGCATGAGTCCTGAAGTGTCGGCAAATCGACTCTCAAAATAAGAGGAGAAGGTCAAGCTATTGTACTGTTCTGTTGCAACGCGAATTTTTGGAGCAATGAGCTGCCAGTTGAGGAACATGCCGACAAGTAGTCCAATTGCGACCCAAGCATTTACCATTCCGTTGATAAAAATTGTAGCGGGATAGGCCATAAAGAGCCAGGCGCTCATGTCGCTTGCGTGGGCAGAAAGAGCTGTTAGCCAGTAGTTCATCGATCTACCGCCAATGATAAAGTCATTTGAGGTCATCGCTTTGCGATAAGAAAAAAATCCGACTGCAGAGACGAGTAAAAAATAGATCAAAACAGACAAAAATTCTTGCATTATTTTCTCATTGCTTTATGGGATCCATATTGAAGGCTTGCTTGGGATAAATTATCTCGAGCATTGGGAAAAATCGTCTCCATGTTTTCAATTAATTTACGAGCTTGGGTGCGCATCGAGTTTTGCCCAACAGGACATTGGCAGGTGATGCGTGCAAAGCCGTTCTGTTCTGCAAAGGTTTTCAGTTCCGCCTCGCTAACATAAATAAGTGGGCGCACGATTGTCACGCCATAATCTTCCATAAAAATTTTAGGTAAATTCGCAGCAAATTCTGCCTTGTGCAATAAATTCATCAGTAGTGTTTGGATGCTATCATCGCGATGGTGGCCAAAGGCAACAGTCGTAGCCCCAACTTCTCTTGCGGCTTCAAAGATCAGGCGCCTGCGCTCTCTAGAACAGCTGTAGCAGGCAAGAGATTCCCTTTTTTGGGTCGATAGACGTTTAATGAGATTGACGCCAAGTGCAGAACAGATTCCGTCTAAAAAGCGCTCACTTACGCCTGATCCACAAGAAAATTCTCCGCCCACATGGATCGCATGGATCTCAAAGTCAGGAAGTCCTTTTCCTTTCATCGCATGGAGTAAAAACAAAAGGCTCAAACTGTCCTTGCCGCCACTTAGGGCAATAGCGATCCGAGAGACGTCCTTTAGGAGGTCAAAGTCAAAAATAGCTTTACGACACATGCTTTCAAGTCTTGATCCAAGACCTGTCCATGGGGGTTGTGCAATAGGGAGTTTGTTCATCCAAAAGAGGTTAATCGATTCTATGCTTCCTTGTCAAATAATACCCCAACAAATGTAAGCCCAACAACCCAACAACGGGTGGGATTAAAAGTCCTACATAGTTAAGCAGCTTTGGAATTTGGTTTTTTCTGATAATCTTCTTGCCATAAAAATTCCCAACAACCATTCGCTCTAACAGTTCTAAGATCCGCCATTTTTTCCGCATTTTCTCTTAGCCACCAGGCTCCTGGTTTTTTTAATCGTTTTTGTATTAGTGAACGATGGCTGCTTTCTACTTTTCCTGACCCAACTGGCAACCCTTTTTCTTTTGCTGCTTTATATTCGAACTGACCAGGTCGATTCTCTATGTATTTTATACAAGCGTCAAGCCCTTTGTGTGCAGGGAATTTCTTTTGCCTTCTTTTCAACTCTTTCAGCACTTTAACCCCAAGCCCCTGTTTAAACAAATTTTTTAGGCGTTTAACTTCCTGCTCAACATCCTTGGTCCATGCTATTACAGCTTCTACAAAGTAATCGCATAGGTGAAACAGGTCTATCAGATGCTTGTATTTAGTTCCTGCTATTCTCTCTCCCTGCTCCGGAATCCAACGTGCTCCGTCACCCACTCCATGCACAACTGTTTTTTCATCCTTGCTACACCCATTTGAAAGGACTCTTCGATTCCAAAGTCTGTTATTAACTTTTGACATCTTTTTGAATATGAACGATTTAAAATGCCTGTTTTTTCAACAAAAGGGTCTAGTGTTCGTTTATCTACACCTCGTTTTCTTTTATACAAAAAGCACTGTTCTTCCAGTTCTATTTTTCCTATAGGGGTTTGCCATTTTATCTTTTTTTTCATGGGCACGATAAAAAGAATTTTTTCGTGCTTCTTCTTCGGCCTTTTTAATTTTTTTCTCAGTCCATTCTTGCAATAAAGTATGGGCCGTTTTTTGAGTTACCTCCACGACTGCTTCTTCAGCATCATCTCCCAAATCAAGCTCTTCAAAAACTCTTCCCATCTGTAATATCAATCATCTCTAAAACACATGCCTTCAGCGCAGGGCTTAGGCGTAGTGCTTCTATAATATTTTGCTCGTCTACATCCATTTTCATAACAACCTAATAGCCAAAAAGTTAATAATAAAATACGTGTGTTGCCGTTTATCAGCACCCCGTAATTTTCCTAGCCATTATGTCATGAAAAAATTTTCCTATGTAGGACTTTTAATCACACCCCCCAACAACTTGAGGAATTAGGCAGTGTTTCTAAAAGATTGGGCTATCTGGCGAGCTTTCACGCTCGCCAGATAGCCCAATCTTTTAGAAACACTGCCTAGTTTTGTTCTGTGTCGAATTGAGTTTTTACCTGTGGTTAGAGTCTCTCTGCTTGCAAAATGTTGTTAGGGTATATTTGACTTTTAATAAACCCAAAAATCGCTATAATTTGGCCCAGTAGCTGGAGGTTAGATGAGACAAGCAGGACGTAATGATCCGTGCCCGTGTGGTTCTGGTAAAAAGTATAAAAAATGTTGTGAAGCAAAAGATACGGCTCCGCGTAAACTAAAAGGGGTGCAGATCCCAACAGGACTTGGCACTGGCCAGGCGATGAATTCTCTTTTTTCGCGTAACGTTACGCCGATCAATCAACAAGTTCCTCCTCCAGTAATCAAGCCCGATCAAAAAAAAGCTGAGGAATGAATATTTCTTGAGGCTAAATCTAGAGTTTGTTATAAGCTCTAATTCTTTTCGCTGGTGTAGCTCAATTGGTAGAGCACCCGACTTGTAATCGGGCGGTTGAGGGTTCAATTCCTTTCGCCAGCATCTTTTTCCTCTCGGGGGTGTCGCATAGCGGCAATTGCAAGGGACTGTAAATCCCTCGACTTCGGTCTCCGTTGGTTCGAGTCCAACCGCCCCCAATCATCTCTTGGCCACATTTTCCCGATCTGCAAAAAGTCCGTACTAATCGGGTACTGTCCTTTTTGCAGATCGGAAAAATCTGTCGCAAGATCTGATTGGGGGCAAGCCCCCATTTCGATGTATTGGCTCTATCGTCGGAGCAAGCGTATAATCTCTTCGTTACAGAGATCGGCTAAAAATACAACGTTTATTCTGACGTATACTCAAACAACCTCAAGAATCGGAATTATGCCAAGGAGGCGCCCTACATTTGAACCGGGTTTGCCGATGCCGAAGCAGCTAAACTTGAATAAGTTTAGCGATGCAGGCAGGTTCAAGTACGGTGGCTGTCTGACGCAGGCTAAAACCGATTTTTGAGTGTGTTTTTAATTTTGCCTTTGGCATTAAAATGCAGCGTCTTCTATAATGATAATTTCTTATTTGTAGTAAGCATGGTTTTAAAGCTAGCTAGTCTTTCCGAGGTAATTTTGAAATTATATTTTGTTTTGTTTTTGTGTGCTGTTTTTTGTTTTTCTCATGGATATAGTGAATTAGACACAATACGTGCTAAATCTATAAATCCATCAAATACGGAAATTCTTATTACTTCTGAGACGATGCATCAAGATGTTCTTGAAAGCATGAGTTATGCTTATGGCTATTTTGCATTTTATAAAACGGGCCCAACAGAATTTTTGGGGAATTTTGCGAATTGTCCTAATGGATTGTATTATCAAGGATTTTATTTTAGAAATTCTGAAGCGGCCTTTCAATGGGCAAAATTCCAATTGGCAGCAGAGCATCATCAAAATCTAGATATGATGTATGATCCCGAAATGGAGCTATTCTTTGAGGCTACTGGAGAGGAGGCTTTTCAACTGAGGAATAGACTAGCCCAAAAATATAAAGGGATTTTACCAGTAGACTGGTTAAATGGCCTCCGAGATAAGGTGATGTGGCAAATTTTAGAAGCCAAATTTCAGCAAAATCCTGATTTTACTGAGTACTTGCTCGCTACTCAACCACTATATTTGCTAGAGCATAATGAAAAAGAGGGAAGAGACACATACTGGTCAGATGATTTTACTGGTAATGGATTTAATATGCTTGGAAAAATGCTCATGGCCATTCGCGATGGCAGCTCTTGTCCTATTCCGTATGATGACACGGATCGTTTAGAACGAATTCACTATGCAGAGGATTTTAATAGTAAAAATCCGTACCATATATTTTAGCCCCTATGATGTTTTCCTCAGGATCAAGACTCTCACTCACCTTAGAAAAAGCTTTCAAAGGCTCTGAAATTTGCCGAGGGCTCTGATTGGGGTAAGTCCTCAATCATCTCGTTGCTGCCTAGTTTTGTTAATTAGTGATTGGATTTTTTTTGAAGAAGCGGGCCACAAGTGCAGAATCAAGATAGGCACGAACCTCTGCGATTTTTCCTTCAGCTATATGTTCAAAAAAGGCAGCACTATCGCCGTTTTCTAGCTTTTTGAAGAGGTCACGCACGTCCTCAATTGTTATAGGCATATGTCTTTTTTTCGCTCAAAGGTTAGCTTTTCAGTCTATAGACTATACAAAGCTCGTATCAAAGTGTAGAGTTTATTCCAATCAAAAGTTCTGAATCCGTCCAACCGCCCCCATTTGTATCTCGGCTATCTTTCCTTTATCTGTGACGAGTCCGTACTAGCGGGTACTGTACTCGTCGCAGATAAAGGAAATCTAGCGCGAGCTCCAAACGGGGGTGCCCCCAATCATCTCGTTGCCGCCTTTCACATCTCGCTCATCGCACTGCCTCCTCTCGATCTAAGAAATTCAGCTAACGATCTGATTGGGGGCAAGCTCAGGACATCGGTCTTACCTCTTTTCTAATTAGTCAGTGTCTGTCATACTCGTTCTTTCATCAGGAGTGATATGAACAGAAGAGTCGTTACGGTGATTACAGCGATAACGAAAGACAGGATAGTCGTTGGTGAATTGGAGTTCCTTCATGCGAAAAAGCATTTTCCCATGCTTCCTGATGATATGCTACTTGAATTGATCGAAAGAGTACTAAAAGATCCGACTAAAATTTACGAGGAACAAAAACCTCATCAGTATTTATTGTTTTATCGCCTTGACAACGGCCAGTATCTTGTTGTAGTTATTAAGAAAATAGAAAGCGGAAATTACTTTTCCACGATGTACAGTACAGGCGATGAAATTCGCCCGAAACATAAGAAATTAAAAGAGGTCAAACCATGAAACGAGGAGAGCTGTTTTTTCATCCCATGGAAGGGTCTGGCCAGTTGAGCATTTCCTGGAGTTCTGGCCTGAAAGGAGCCGCTGTTGAGGCAAAAAAAGGAAATGGTGTTGGCTTCTTTTCCGCCAATGGGGATTTGTTATCGGTTATTTTCGATGATGTAGCAGCTGAGGAAGACCATCAAACTCTCGAGTTTAAGAAATACAAAATCGAAATATCGGTAAGATGCGGAGTTGTGAAACATAAAGTAATTCAATTGATTCGCCCAAAAGTTACCACAACATCCCAAAAAGCTCCTTCTACTTCAAAACGCCGTACTAAAACCAAAGTTCGTTCTTAAGAAAATTGTACAAATCTCAATCTTGACCAGTCAAGAGTTCTAAGTTTTTTAAATTTGGGGCAGGCTCCGGACGCTTGCAAGCGCATGCGATTTTCGATCAGTTCCTGTTTGCGTGTTTGAATAGCAAAGTAGCTCTGGGCAAAGGCAATGGGTTCTTTGCGGGAATCGCTATTTTGAGCGATCAGGTAGCAGGCATAGCGAGTCAACATAAAGTCTTCAATGGCTCGTTCAGCTCCCTTGCCGAGGTTGATCATTTTCCTGACGCCACGAAAATGATCGTTATAATCACAACCCGTTGTTTTACAAGATTCTACAGCGCGCATGATCGTGGACAGAAAATTTTCCCATTTCGCATATCCCAAGGGTTCTTGTAAGTCTCGAGCAAACCAAAATTCGATCCCTTCTTCGGGTGTATTCTGAGCAAGACTGTCAAAATGACTTTGCAGCTTTTTAATGACCTCGCGGTTAGACATGAGCGCCTCTTTGAGAGAAATTTTTTGAGAAAATCATAACCGAAGGTGATAAAGCCCTCCAGTCAAAAGTTCTGAATTCGTCCAGTCGCCCCCAAATCTCATAGGCAAAACTTCTATTTTAGACCGCTTAAAAACCCCCTCAAAAACAATCAAAAAAATATCGCGTGGGGGAACACAAGGTCGCAAATAACAGCAAAAGACAGTAGTCGGGGGTTAGGGGGTGTGGGGTAAAAAACTCTGTTAAAAGGTCAGTCTCTTCTTCTTTTGGTGTAGTAGCTGATGATGCGACTGTTAGGTTTATTCATATACGATAAGAACCCCAGCCGATCCTTGCTCATTTGTCTCATTTGTCTATTTGACAAAAAATGTCAAATATGTCACCATATGACATATGGCAAGGCCGAAGAAAGTTGAAAATGTTGTTGTTTTAGCAAAGAACCTAATGCTAAAGGGAGCTTATGTCATTAGTAAGCATGCAAAACTTAGACAAGGGGAGCGTTGCTTCACTATCGGAGATATAAGGAACATAATTGAAACGGGTTACCATGAAAAAAGACAAGACGAATACAAAGAAGAGTATGCTGATTGGAATTATGCAATTAGAGGGAAAACTCTAGATAATGATCAGGCTCGAGTTTGTATTGCTTTTACAGAAAAAAAGTGTTTTGTTGTCATTACCGTAATTAGATTGGAGGTGTAGGATGAAAAAAATAATATACAGCGGACTGGGTTTCCCAATCCTTTTGGAAGGGATAAAGACTCGGGAATTTCGAGGTGAGGTCCTGCCTGATATTAATCATCGCGAGTTTGAAGATCTGGTGTTTAAAACTCTTTTATGGTTGCCAGCTCATTTCTCAGGAGCTCATCTTGCTTTTGTTAGAGGCTATATGGGATTATCCCAAAAAGAATTTGCAACAATGTTGGGCTTAAAGACCCATGCAACCATTTCTGGGTGGGAACTTAAGAAAAACAAGGCTACAGGGATGCTAGGAACGACAGAAGTTGTCGTCCGACTGCTTATGGCAGAGTTTATTGGGGAGAATTTCGCCGAGCACTTCAGGGAATTTCTAAAAGTCTCTTCTCCTCCAAAAAATTTAGAACTGAAAGTTGCCTGATTCAGGATTCGGGCAATGAAACAGAAAACCTGCTTAAGAATCTTTTGCCGGAAGAAGGGAGTGATCCTCAACGGAGCTTTCTGTTCCATTGCTCCTCAATCCTTTGGTTTAAAAAGAGGGTGTCCGGATGGCGGGGCAGGGCGAGGCCTGTAGGTCCCCTGAGATTGATTTAGGAGCTGAAGTTCCTCAGTATTTTGTTGGCATTGTCCCTTAAAGTGTTGAGGCCCCGGTCTTTTGCTTCTTTCGTTTTTTTATCTGCGATGTATGCCTTGACTAGAGGCTGTATGAGTTCGTGCTTTCTTAAGTCCGCTTTACCGATTTTTTTAACGCCATTTTCATGAAAAGCATTTGCAATTTTTAAAAGAATTTCTGGTTCATGTTGTGGTCGTCCTTTCTTTTTAGGGCCATAACGAAGATTGAAAAAATCGACAATACAAGGGTGAACCCAAAGATTTTTGCTTGAGAACCATTTGAGCAATTTTGTAAGTGGTAGATAATAGATAGATTCTTCTAGATGAGCTTTTAATTTCCCTCCACGAATAGCTATTTTAGCGTCTTGATAGATGTCAAATTCGTATTGAAGTTTGAAAAAAACATCGACGTTCTCTTGAATTTGATCCAACCAATCTCCTGCTAAAAAACCGCGTAATGTGAGTACTCCGCGAGAAAGGCTGATGGAATCTTGATCGAAAGCTTCATCTAAATCAGCTCGAGGCTTTTTGATTTTTTTGGATTTGTAATTGATAATGGGGTCACGAAGGGAGAAGCTGCCAGCTTACTCGATGCTAAATTTTCTGAACCCGCTACTCATAGACAACTTGGATGGCTTGAAAGTCGAGGCGTGGAGTTTGCTAGAGGGATTACGAAAATTCAAGCAAAAAAGCTCATTGCTGAGAGCGCTTATAAAGAAATGTGAGATAAAATGGATAGTTCAAAACAAGTTTCAACTCCAAAACAGCCTCCAAAGATTGAATCTGCTCCGGTTAAAGCTTGGAGGAATGAGAATGGCGAAGTTCTTGCTGTTGCAGATTCAAAAAGTTTAGAACACCCCATCAACTCTGCCATGGGTGTTAAAGACTCTGAACTAGCTCAGAAAATGCTTCTGTCTGTAATCAATGCGCTTAATCCAATCTTTGGTGCCACAGAAGATTCATTTAATATTTTTATTCAATCTGAGCATGATTTTAAACCTAAAGATGCCGTAGAAGCTCGTCTGGTAGCCCAGGCGACAGTTGCCTTTCATCATGCCATGGAAGCGACTAGAAAATGCGCCACGGCAGAAATGCTTCCCCATCTTGAAACTTACGGCAATCTCGCGATTAAGTTCATGCGCGTCCATAATGAAACTATTGAGACTCTGAACCGCTACCGTCGTGGGGGAGAGCAGAAGGTTACAGTTACACACGCAGTTTTAGCAAATAACGCTATCATTAATAACTTCCCAGGGGGAGGGGGTCCCTCGTAAAATCAAGGAGCTACCCCATGTTCAGAGAGTGCGGTGCAAGGGAAAGAACACGTGGACATCAGTCATGTCGACAACCAGCAATGATGAATGGACGATGCCGCCTACATGGTGAGCTATCAACGGGCCCGCGTACTAAAGCAGGGAAACAGAGGATGAAGGAAGCGAACACAAAGCATGGGCACTATTCCTGGGAGGCTTTGCAAATGAGGCGTGAACTTAGTGCAGTGCTACGCTTTAGCAAAGGATGGCTGCATGAGATAGTTTCTTCTTAATTGCATGGGTTTGCCTTTTAAGGAGTTGCGTGCGTTTTGAAAGTATAGCTGATTACATATCCTTAAATAGCCTCCACCTTCGCTCCATACTGTATTAGCAACGCGGCGATCCTTTGCTCGCGAAGGCTAACAGCCTGACTTAACAGAGATTTTTGACTAATTTTTTTGTTTGGATCAGCTCCTGTTCGCAATATTGTTTCAATTATTCTGTCATCACTATAATTTGAAATTAACCAAGACATTATACCCTCAGCAGAATAAGTTTCCTCTCCAAATGGCAATCCAGCAACAATAGCAGATCTCAGTTGTTTTTTGGCAAGAATTGATAATTGTATTAACTTAAACAAACTTCAATGGTACAATTATCGATATAAATAAATGTGAAATAAAATATGGCGTCAGTCAGTTTAATTTATCCAAATCATCATCTTCAAGAAAATCACTCGCCTAACATCCAAGAATTCAAAAAAAAATTAATCGGAGACGTTGTAAAGCGCAGCTTGATTGATGCTGGGGTTAAATTACTTTGCGCAGGAGCAGTATTCTTTTTTCTAGCAACACCAGCAGGTTGGGTCGGCTTTGCAGTCCTCACGCCTATCGGGATCATTATCGGCATTGCCTGTCGATCATTTACGGCCTATTGCGCATACAAACAAAGAGTGACTATGGACCGAGGGGCGTTTGAGAGCAGTACCCGTTTTGCCCTCGCAAGCAAAGTAGGCGATCATGCTAGCGCTATGTCTTTTGGAAATTTCTACATGATGACTGCTGGGGCTCTGGTTCATGAGGGAGGCCATGCCCTTGCAGCGACGTTGCTCTATCACAATGCGCAGCCACAGGTTGTTATTACTGGTTTGGGTGAAGGTTTTACAAGCTGGAACGGATCCATACTATCCTCGGTAGGGGCTAGTGTAGGAAGGAAAACGGCTGAGTTTTTGGTGCATGGGGGAGGTTCTTTGATCTCGCTGGTGATTGCCACTGGATTCATAGTCACAGCCTTTTCTCTAAGACAATCACATCCAGAGGTAAGTCGGGTGTTGCTGTGGTCCGGTATTATTTCTCTTTTGCAACATCTTGCTTATGCCATTTCATCCTTTTTGTCTGAGGTCCCCGGTCATGATTTTATTGCTTTATGGGGACTTGGCCTACACCCAGTTTTGTCTATTCTGATTTTGGTTGGAGTGCCGCTACTGGCCTTATTGGTTTGCTGTGCATTGCAGAAGGCTTATTCGAAATCGCACCCCTATTAGGTTGCGGGTCCTTTTGAATTTTTAAATTTTCGCTCTGCTTCTTTGATACTTCATTTTATCTGTTCCTTCATAGAACCTCCTTAAGGCCGTTAAGCCTACCAGAGGTGACATTTCTACTTTCGTAAAGGGTGGACATTATCACGTTGGGCTTACACGTGGCAAATTTCTCTATTGCGCCTTATTTTTAAGTCGCTACAATGATCGCCTTGGTTTTCAAGGAAAATCCAATGCGCTATTTCACCCTATTTCTTTTTTTTGCGTCCGCACTTTTTGCAAACACGATTGTTACCGAAAATGATCCCTCCACTCTCGTCAACGGCGTTAGTGTCATCACGGGCGACCTATACACTTTTGAAGAAGACTATCGCGTTGAGGGGGTAGAACCCATCTCTATTCGACGCGCTTATTTAAGTTCCAAGGGCGATTGGACTCCTTACCCTCATCTCTTTGCCACTCATCTCATCGCACTACACTCTTTCGAGGTCATAGAACCCAATGGGACGGCCGCTCTTTACAGCGGCTCTCCTCGCGATAAAAAAAAAGGCAAACATGAGCCGATCCGCTTTGATGTTTCTGAATCTTGTTCTATCGGAGTTGCTAATACTGCATCTGGAAAAATTGCTGCCCAGACAAACTTTAAGAATCAGTACCTCCTGGTGGATCCAGATGGCAAATCGTTTGTTGTATGCGCTGCAAGTGGTGCTAAACGATATTATCGCGAGTTGAAAAATCAGAAAAAAGCGAATCTTGGCTTTGGGCAGAAAGGTTATCTCATTTATCGTTATGCCATTCAATCGGAAACTTTACCCAATGGGAACAAGATTCAGTACCAGTGGGATAATGAGAATCGTCTAGAATCTATTACAACAGTAAGTCTACGCGGAAAACAATTAGCTCAGGTCATTTTCCCCAAGTGGAAGCCGGAAAAACCGCCGGCTGAATACAGGATCGCTGGTAGCGATGGCCGCAGCCTTTGCTACAAAAGCGGATATCTTGATCTAAAAAAAGAAAAACATTGGAATCTACGATCCATTCATTCTCCGAATAGCCCGACTGAGAGTTTCGCCCGTATAGTCAAAAAAATCAGACGTGGACAGGCGGAAGAAAAAACTCCTTTTCTTGAGTCCGTTTCACTTCCAATGAATCGAATAGTCCATGTCGAATACGAAGAGGCACAAGAGAAGGGTTTTACATTCCATCGAGTCAAAAAACTCCTGAGTCCTTTGGAAAAAGATGCTGCTTTGCACGTCGCAAAGTCTTTTGCCTACTATCCTGAACAAAAACAGACGCATATCTTTGATGCGCAAGGCAACAAAACGGCTTATTTCTGGGATGCTAATTTTCACCTCACGCAAATCGATTTTTTTGGTGGCTCCGATCTGCTTCATCACTCTGAAAAATTTGTTTGGGGAGGCACGAATCTTCGTTGCAAAGCCTTTTTTGATGAGGAGAGAAGACCTATTCAGGCGCGTGTGTTTATCTATGATGAGAAAAACAATGTCAAGGAAGAGGCTTTTTTCGGCAACCTCTCAGGTCAAGGCCCCCCACTTCAAATGGGTGAAGATGGGCTCCCTTTGAAAAATGGAGTTGAGAGTTGCGTTAAGAAAACCGATTATACGAGTGATGAGCGCAACCTGCCTCTGAGGCAAGAAGATTCAAACGGTCTTGTCACTCTTTATGACTATATTCCAGGCACCCACCTCTTAAAGTCAAAATTCCTGTGTGATGGGGAAGTCGTCAAGATCCGTTATTTTTACGAATATAATGAGGATCTGATTTTAGTTCGTGAGATCGTGGACGATGGAATGGCCAAGACCATTCGCCAGATCACCCCAAAACGAGATGCTCCCTACTACGGCATGCCTGAAATTATTGAGGAAAAGTACGAGGATAATGGCCAGGAGATTCTGCTTCGAAAAACAGTGCTAAGCTATGGGCCGGGTGCTCGTGTTGAGAAAAAAGAGGTCTACGATGCGAATGGCGTGTACCGCTACAGCATCAAAATGGCCTATGACGACAAGGGGCGGCTTATTCTTGAGACGAATCCTATGGGCTGGGAAACGGTTTCAAGATACGACGATGTGGGGAATAAGATCTATTGCAAAGACGTTAGTGGTAATGAAACGACTTTTGATTATGATTTTTCGAATCGTTTAACAAAAAAAGAAGAGAAGGGGTTCGATGGGACTACCCGCGTTTTTCACTATGAGTACGATAGTAACCATAATCTCGTTCTTGAAACAGATGCGTATGGGCAAGAGACTTGGTATGTGCCGACCCCCTTCGGGCAACGCACCGAGATTCATCTTCCCCCAACCCTAGAGGCATCCCCCGTTCTTAAATCGACCTTCGATAGTGCAGGCAATGAGACGATCCGAACAGACGCAGACGGCTTCACAACACAAATGCGTCACAACCCCTATGGAAAACCCACTTGGGTCAAACATCCTGACGGTGGCGAGGAGTCCTATACCTACTATGTCGACGGGGCACTTAAAACCCACACAGACGCTATGGGAGTCCTTACCGAATATGAGCGGGATTATCTAGGACACGTCCTCAAAAAAACTATCTCTCATAACCACGAAACACTCTCCGTTGAAACTGCTGAATACACAGGCCAACAGCTCACAACCAAAACCGACGCCGAAGGTCACAAAACTCTTCTTTCTTACGACCGGGCCGGACGAAAAATTGCAGAAGAGCTCGAGATGGAAAAAATACTGTTTTACTATGACTCTTTGAACCGTTGTCATATTGGTGAAAAGGGGAATCTGCGAACGATCAGCCACTATGACCTTTTGGATCGGCTAGAGGAGCAGCAAGAGGAAGATATTTCCTCCGGTAAACTGCTTCGAAAATCTGTTTGCCGTTACGATCGAGCAGGCAATAAAACCCACACTTTTTGCTGGGTCGAGGGATCCCAGACTCAAGAACAGTCGGAGTATGATTCACAGAACCGCTTAAAATGGAAAATTGATCCCTCTGGCGCCAAGGAAATAATCTCTTATAATGACGCCTTTCACAACGAACTTGGTCAAACCGTCCTGCAAAAAACGCACACGGATCCACTTGGACTTGAAACGATCGAGACATTTGATGCTCTAGGTCGCGTCTCCAAAATCGAAAAACGTAAAAACAGAACCCTCCGAGTTGTAGACAAGAGGTACAATGCGCGCGGCAAGGCAGCTTTACAAATTGACACTATTTTTGCGCCAGATGGGGCTTCTCGGGTCATCCGCACACGATGGGAATATGATGAATGCTCAAGGCCAACTCTACTTGTTGAGGCGGAAGGTACCCCCGAAGAAAAAGTCACTCAAAACAGTTACACCCTTCGAGGAGAAAAAAGGACGACTAGGAAACCTGATGGCACGATTCTCCGCTATGAGTATGATGGGCTGGGAAGTCTTCTCTCTATTACCTCCTCCGACGGCTCAGTGTGTCATGAGATGCGATACAATCGCTTAGGTCATCTGATTTGGAGCGATGGGATCGAAAGGGAGGTCGACTTTAGGGGACGTCTTCTTGCCGAAATTTTCCCCCAAGACTACCGTATTGAAAATTCCTTCAACTCATCTGGCCAAAGAAGCGAGTGCCGTATCCCCATCGCAAACTGCCTGATCGAGTACACCCACAATGGCCTTGATCTACTGGAAGTTTCTCGAAAAACAATGCGTGGAACAGAACTTTATACCCATCGATATGGGGAGCACGACCTTTCAGGGAACCTACAAGAATCGGAACTCCCCAATCATCTGGGGCGCGTCCAGTATCGATACGACACGTGTTCTCGAAGACTCCTCGTTGCAGCCCCTGGCTACTTGCAACAAGTCTTACAGGCCGACTCAATGGGCAACATTTGGCGTATGCAAACCCAAGGAGGGGAGTCGAGTTTTGACTACGACGAGCTCTACCAAATAACCTCTGAACACGGTGTCTTCAACCACGATTATCAGTGTGATTCTCTTCACGCCAGACTTAAAAAAGACGACGAGCTCTACCAGATCAACTCCCTCAATCAACCCATCTCTCACATCGAATACGATAGAAACGGAAATCCGAAACGGCAAGGAGAGACCTTTTACACTTTCGATGCTTTGGATCGGCTAATCCAGATCACAACTCCCCAATTCACTCAAACCTTCACCTACGATTCCCAGCACCGAAGACTGTCAGCCCTAACAAACCAGAAAATACGCTTTTTCCTATACGACGGACAAAATGAGATTGGGGCCCTAAACGAAAAACTTGAGGTTGAAGAGCTACGCATCCTAGGAGATGCGCCCCATGCTGAAATCGGCGCTGCCATCGGCATCGAATTGCACGGAAAAGCCTACGCACCCATCCATGACCTGAGCGGCAATCTCGCAGCCCTCCTCCCCCTAGATGGCGGACCCATAGAAATAACCCAATTCAGTGCTTTCGGTGAACAGACCGGCTCACATCTCAGCCCCTGGAGCTTCTCTTCCAAGCGCCTCGATGCCACCGGACTCATCTACTATGGCAGACGATTCTACCAGCCAGACTTCGGCCAGTGGCTCTCTCCTGACCCTGCCGGCTTCACCGATGGAATGAACCTCTACGCTTTTGTGGGCAATTGTCCGCTGACCCATTTTGATGAGTACGGCTTGTTTGATTTTAATCAAAACGAATGGGATCTCTCTAACTCGCAACAGTCTCTCCCGTGGATGCATTCGATGTCGGATCGTTTCACATATCAATCCTCACCTCCCATTTCAAAATCAGCAATTCTCCCATCGCTAACTCCTGACTCCACCTTATCGCGTGTCTACTGTGTCAATGGGATCAATAATACTGTCAAAGAGTGCATTAGTAGCGCCGAAGCATTGAAACAGTCGCTCGGAGGAAGAGTTAATGTGTGTCCCGCCTACTCGGAAACGTTTGGCTTTTTTAAAGATCTAGGCTCGGTATACGAAAGTAGGTCCAATCCCAACTATTCGACCCCATTCATAAGGATGTTAAAACAATCTTTATTACAGGATATCAGGAGCTTGGAGGCAGCAAATAGTCTTAAAAAAATATTTATTGACTGTTTTAGTCGAGGATCAACGGATACTTATCATGCCGTCAAAGATTTTACTAGGGATCAGAAAGACCGATTGATTATCATCTCCTGTGGAGGAATAAAGATGCTGCCGCGCGATTTGGGTTTTGCAGTGATCAATCTAGTTTCCAAGGGGGACTGGTGTAGCTTACATTTTAATTCTGAATTGAAGAAAAATCCGAAGGCGTATGATAGTTGGGCTGATGTTGTTCTTTTAAAACAAAAAGATGGATTTAAAGGATTCATTAAAGATCACTTTGCTTTAAGCCGGACGTATCAAGACGGAATTAAAGAACATGGTCAAGAGTTATATCAAACGTATGGAGGAGATGAATGATTTATAAAATTATTCTAGCCTGTTTAATCGCAGTCAAAGGAACTTGTATGACACCTAAAGAATCCGAAATTTCTTCTCAGAAAATCATGGCAATCATCGATGAATATTCTAAGGAATTGGAAATAAAAAATAATATTGAACATAGAAGTTATGGATTTCGATCTACTGGTCCCGATAAAATCTACGATGGAAAGATTCATGCCATAGTTTTAGGTTACAGCATAGATAAAAACATGAAATATGATGAAGCTAGAAAGCTTTTTTATGAAGTCGCTGATGGATTAATTAATAGCATCAATTGTCATCCAGAAATTGGCGAATATTTTTATCATTATCCCATTGGATACGAAGATTTGCAACTAGGCCTAGGTTTCAATTATGAAAGAAAAGGGACCTTAAAAAAGGATGATATTGACGCTATTTATATGCGGGAAAATAAAATTTCTTACTTTATTATAGACCAAGAAGAAGCCCCTGCAGAAATCCAGGAAAAAAAACTTTCCCCTGAAGTCAGTATTCTCAAGGGCTTTGGATCAAAAACCCGCGCAATTGTAAAAAAACTTCCTGAGACAGAATAATTTTCGTCGCAGTTTGTGGATGGCTCTTTGGCACGATGGATACATTATCCCTGAGGCTTCTGGATGCGGAAAAACAGCGATTATTCGAGCGTTAGAGTTACAAGAAGGCTACTGGTGTCTGAGGCAGCCGGACCTTATTGCTTATGAACAGACAGTAGGGAATCAAGAGCTATGGGCGGAGATTCTTTTCATTGATGGGATTATAAAGTTAAAGCGATAGCATTGTTGAGAAGGCATTGGAGTTGCCAACCTTTCAAGGCGAAAAAAACGAAAATTTAATAGAGTAGCTCATTTCCCATTCCTGCCCTCGATCATCCTCCCTTGATGATAAATTCTGGAAAAATCGGATCGTTTCTGTTGGAGGGTTGATATGACAGAGGGTTGTTTATCATTGAATTTTTTTGCTCAAGATTCCGCGGGGGAATCTTGGGGGAATAGGTCGTCACAAGTCACAGAAATTCGCAACAACTGGCACTTGAAAAACTCTTGCAACTATATGGTTATAAGTCAGTTAATTGTTGCCGGCTACTGCTGTTTACTGATTGGGGCTGACTGTAAATCCCTCGACTTCGGTCTCCGTTGGTTCGAGTCCAGTCGCCCCCATTCTTCCGGACGATTCTTAAAATCCATCATTGTTAGAAAGGGTTCCCTCACTGAAACTGAGAGACTTCCGTCCTTCAACTGCAAGTTCTGAAACATTAAATCCAGAAGTTGACGTTTTTCATCCGTTTCAGAACTTTCAAAAATTTCTCTGGCGCGAGAAGCGAGATTCATTACCAGGTTCGCTGTGATGTAAAAGTTTTGATCGGCTTTTTCATGTCGTCCCATTTGGTCAACGATCTCGGTTTGGCGAGCCTTGTATGTTGCGACCCGCTCCAGATACATCCGCTCGTCGATTAAACCATCCAGCTTGTCATCATAGATTTGATTGAGACGTTTTTGAATGCGATCTTGCTCCTTTCGTAACGCCTGGAGGCTTTCTGAATGGAACAGGGCTTGTGATTCATGGATATTTTTGAGATATCGTGTTACATCGATGATTTGTTGCTCAGATAGGGAGATTTGGTCAAAATGAGTAGACAGGGTAGCGATCAACGGTTCTTCTCGGACATAAACCCTTTTGCAATTGCCCTTGGCATTTGTGCAGCTGTAATAGATATAGCGTCCCTTTTTGATCTCTGGGGTTACAATGCAGCCACAATCGGCGCAATTGATCAACCCACGTAAGGCAAAAGGCTCGCTCACCGATTTGTGCGGTTTCTTATGATGCCCATGGGTCACATCTTGCACTCGATCGTAGAGGTGTCGGGAAATAAGCGGTTGATAGTGATGTTCGACGAGTCCGTATTTGGTTTGCATCATCCCTGAATAGAACGGTTTTTTGAGGATTTCATCGATCACCGATTTGGCAATTTTGTGACCTTTCTTGTTCCTGAACCCCATTCGCTCAGCCTCTTCCTGGAGTTTAAGTAGGGAGTAGTTGCCAGTAGCATACAGCTCGAATAACTTTGTGATGAAGGGCGCGCGTTCGGGGTCTGGGATGATCGTTTTATCGCCATTTTCCTGCATGACATGGATGTATCCAAGAGGAGCTAGCCCAATCCAAATGCCGTTTTTCGCTGCCTGTTCTTTGCTTCGCTTCACGTTGTCGCTCAGCTGGAGCACGTAACTTCTTGCAAACATGACCCCCATGTCCCAGCGTAAAATATCAGCGCTATTGGATTTCAGGTTTAGGATTAGACCCTCTCGCATAAAATGGATTTCGACTTTTCCTTCCTTGCGGAGATCTTCTAATACGACCGATTCTTTAAAACTTCGTTGGACTCGATCAATTGTATCTGCGACTAGGGCAATTGGTTCTTTAGACTTGCGGATGCGTTCTAGGATTTTTTCAAATTCTTTACGAGTGTCTTTTGTTGACGATTCGGTAATTTTGAACACTTCGTCGATTGTTAGCCCTTTTCTTTCGGCGTATTCCCTCAAACGGCGTTCTTGAGCGGGAATGGATTGTCCGTCTTCTTGCTCTCTACTCGAGACTCTTGCTAGTAAAATTGCTTTCATTATTAAACCTTTGCTACATCTTTAGTTGAAGGATAAATTGTATCAGTTTAGTTCATTGAAGTCCTTAATATCCAGACCTAGATGTTCGATTATAGTGGTTTTAAAATTGTTCTCTGAAAATGGGAAACAGAACCCATACAGCCATTTTCCTCCAATGAGCTTTACATGTCGTTCGGCAAGTTGATAATTGCCTTTTCCAATGCCCATTCCATCAATTTTAAGCATGAAGTTTTTGTTGTCCTGGATTCTATTAGCCTCCAGCTCTTTGATTTTTTCTTTTTCTCGGCGAGAGGTTTCAACTGCTACAGCCTGTACTTCATTTTTATTATCAGCTATTTTTTGCAAATGTTCTGTTTTTATTTCCGAGTCTCGAATGGATTGCATTACTGTTTCTAACCATTTACGCACATTTTTAATCTTTCCTTCAGGCTCTAGAAGAAATTTATTCCAAGCTTTTTCAAATTCCTCTTGTGTCCAACCAAGGGAAATCATCGTCTTCTTCCAATCTTCTAACCCTTCAGGTGCTTTGCATGTTTCAGCTAGATGAGGAAGGAGATTTTCTTTCATTATTACATTCTTATATTCTTCCTTTCTTGTTAGTGGTTCTTCGATG
>Ga0207073_1038_pt1 | contig 32417 bp, 28 predicted proteins | sample Alteio_BWMinHeat_65_FD_153575 | JGI IMG/M metagenome (GOLD analysis project Ga0207073, IMG submission 153575) | Enriched cells from forest soil in Barre Woods Harvard Forest LTER site, Petersham, Massachusetts, United States -... | ecosystem: Environmental > Terrestrial > Soil > Temperate forest >...
GCAGTTTTTCGGGTGAACAAATCAGGGGCTTTAACAGGAGAAGGAATGACCCAATGTGGACGCGCTCCCCTCATGGGGGGAGCTATGTTTCTTTTGCTTAACCGAAACTCTTTTCACCTATGAACCATCCACTAAACCCTATTGGATTATTCACTTGGTGAATTGCTTCCCTGTGTTAAAATAGACTTGTTACGAAATGAATAAATTAAATTTTTTTAACAATAAAACCGGACATTTCTATTGAACGCTAACACCTGTTTTTAGGAACACTGCCTAGGAGGCGCCCTGTATTGGAACCAGGCTTACCAATGCCGAAACAGCTAAACTGGAATCAGTTTAGCGATGCAGGCAGGTTCCAAGACAGTGGCTGTCCGACGAAGCTAAAAACCAACTTTTCAAGTTATTTGGGTATAAGCCGCCGGATCTCCTCGCGCGCCACTTCTCGGTCATCAAAATGAAGCGTCTGATGGGAGAGGATTTGGAGTGTCTCATGACCTTTTCCAGCAATTAAGACAACATCGGACGGCGCTGCCATCTCAACTGCTTTTTTTATTGCAGCTCTGCGGTCGAGCTCGACAAGCGGAGCTGTAGTTTTAAAGACGCTTGCAATCTCTCTTGCAATCTTTTCAGGATCTTCGTTGCGCGCGTTGTCTGTTGTAATAATGGAAACATCGGAGAGCTTGTCTGCAACCTCTCCCATCTGAAAGCGCCGATTCGGGTCGCGATCTCCACCAGAGCCAAAAACTGTAATGAGACGCCCTTTTTTCACAGCAGCAAGTGTCTCTAAAACGTTTTTCAACCCGTCACCTGTATGGGCATAGTCGACAAAGACAGAAGCACCGCGCGGATGGGCGATGCGCTCAAGCCTCCCGGGCACATTTTTAAATTGAGAGAGTAGGCTTGTAATGAGCTTCAGGTCGACTCCTTGTGATAAGAGAGCTGTTACGGCTGCCAAGTAATTGTAGACGTTAAATTTGCCGATGAGCGGGAAAGAGGTGGAAATTTTTTCACCTCTATATTCAACCTGAAAATAGGATTTATTAGCGGCGAGCTTCAGATCCGTTGCCCGACAATCAGCCGCGCGCTCAATGCCATAGGTCATCAGCCGCGCCGGGCAGCCTCTGAGAAGAGGCTCAAGACAATCCGTGTCCGCGTTGACAACAGCTGTACTTGTTTCGGCTAAGTTTTGAAAAAGTTTTGCTTTGGCTGCTAAATACGCATCCATCGTCTGATGGTAGTCGAGATGATCCACGGTTAAATTGGTAAAAACAGCGACAGCGACATTCAAGCCAAAAAGGCGCTCTTGATCCAGGCCGTGAGAGGCCGCTTCCATAACAGCAGCTGTGCATCCCGCCTGTTGCATTTCAGAAAAGAGCTTGTAATTTGTAGCAAGATCCGGTGTTGAGTGGGTCGAAGGGAAGTGGTGAGAACCGGCGACATACTCAATAGAGCTGATTAATCCAGTTTTTGTTCCAAGCCCCTCTAATACGTGACGGATCAAATAGGTGGAGGTGGTCTTGCCATTTGTCCCGGTCACGGCAAAAAGCTTCATGTGCGCTGATGGATCATGATAATAAAGCTTTAATAGCTCTGATTCAGCGCAGGTCATATCAGATGCGACTAGCTGAGTAATATGGGGAGGTAAAAAAGGATCGTAAAGATCGGTGAGAATTGCAACGGCCCCATTAGCAATAGCCTCTGGAATATAGAGGGATCCATCGCTCGACAATCCGCGCTTAGCAATGAATAAATTTCCAGGGTAGACTTTTTTAGAGTGGTTTGAGATGCCTGTAATATCGATCTCCTTAGAGCCTTTAACGACAATATGACAGAGCATGTCACGGATAAGCTTTTTAAGTTTCACGACCATCTTGATACCGATTCAAAAAAATAAATCCATTTAAACGGCAGCGAAAGCTCCCGCGGTTCCACGATCATAAAGTGGCTTGTATTAATAATACAAGCCACTTTATGATCGTGGAACCCCGAGGCTTTGGCTCCGTTTCAATACGCTTTATTTTTTTAAATCGGTATCACTCTCCAAATTACGCCGTGCCATCTGAATTTGACGCTTTAGGGTCTCATCCTTCTCCACCTGATCCCCAATTTTTTTCCATGCATGCAACAGAGTCGAGTGGGTTTTACCGCCAAACGCCGACGCAAGCTTCATCAAAGAATCATTGATCAACTCTTTTGCCAAATACATCGCCACCTGTCTTGGAAAGGCCACTTCCTTAGTACGGGAGGTGCCACGCAGATCGCTAATACGGACACCAAAAATTGTCGCAACACTCTTTAAAATATTTTCAACACAGACCCTTTGAGTCGGTTTTGTTTCAATTAATTCCCCAAGAGACTCATGGACAATCTCTTCTGTTACCTCTTTACCCATGAGACGCGAATAGGCACTCAATCGATTGAGCGCACCCTCTAGTTGTCTCACATTATTAAAAATGTGTTCTGCGATGAAAAAAGCGACTTTATGCGGTATTCTTAAACCGCGCTGTTCCGCCTTATACTGTAAAATAGCGACACGCGTCTCAAGATCTGGCACACCAACGTGAGCCACAAGCCCCCACTCCATCCGCGCAATCATCCGCTCTGAAAGTTTCAATTGGCCAGGAGGCTTGTCGCTTGTGATAATAATCTGCTTGTTTTGATTAATCAGACTCTCAAATGTATTACAAAATTCTTCTTCAAAATTGAGCCTATTTTGTAAAAATTGAATGTCGTCAACAAGAAAAACATCGAGAGTGCGGTAAAATTTTTTCATCCGATCGATGGATTTATTGCGTAAATTATCAACAAGATCGTTAATAAATCCTTCTGTTGTGATGCATTGAACCCGCAACTTTTTATGATTATCTTTAACCCAATGACCGATTGCATGGAGTAGATGTGTCTTGCCAAGGCCCACCCCGCCGTGAATAAATAAAGGGTTATAAGACCTTCCTGGGCGCATGGCAACGCCTAGTGCTGCTGATTTTACAAACTGATTAGAGGCGCCTTCAATAAAATTATCAAAAGTGTAGTGGGGGTTGAGCTTAAAGGTCTGTTCTTCTGCAACTACACTCGAGGCAGGAGTTGCCACTTGAATCGGCAAGAGCTCTTTTTCTTGCGCCTCTGCAACGACAAAAACAATCGCCGGCTCCCCGTTGCTGCGCATCGGCAAAAATGTGACAAGATCCTTCTTATAATTACTGAGCAGATACTCACGCACAAAGATATTGGGAACCTCAAGGGTTATCTCTTCACTTGTTGCGCGAATCAGTCGAATAGCCGCAAACCAGTTATTGTATTCAATTGAAGAACTGCGCTCTTCGACAAAATGAAGAAATTGGGTCCACAATTCTTGCTGCTGGGTGATCATATAATTTATACGTTGTTTAAATCTTAGGAAACACGAGTGAGAGGCTGCGGAGCATACGCCAAAAGAAGAGCTACCGCCTGACTTGCAATCTCCTGATCCACGACTTTTTCTAGCATGCGCGCCTGCATCAACCCTTGCCTTTTAAATCCGAGCCCAAAAAGTGCTTTTGCTCGATTCAATAAGGTTGGAAAGTGGCCAGGCTCTCTACGCAATGCCCGCTCGATATAGTTAAGCGCAGCCAGAGCATTGCCTTTTTGCAGATGGAGGGCCCCCAGCGTCTGCAAATCATAGGCGGCGTCAGTCAAAATCACAAGCGCCTCAAAAAATGTGATCGCAATATCATAAGCTCCTTGTTTGAGATAGGAGTAACCGACAAAGCGCAGGTCTTCAAACTCTCCTTCTCCCCAACCAAGAACCTCTTTCCATTTTATCTGCGACATAAATTAACCCTTCTGATACTGGTTGCGACGTCCATTAACATCTGAGAGTAACCGATCTAGAAGAGTGATACACTCTAACAAGTCGATCAGACTCCTCTTTTCCTTCTCATCATCATCGTCTTGACGCCCCTCCTCCCATTTCATCACATCTGACTCTTTTTCGTCTTCCCTTTTCTCTCCCCCTTCCTTTTCCTTCGCCGATCGGATCACTTTAGCAATATTTTCTTTTATCCGTTGCATTTCAGCTGCAAGCTTCTCTTCTGTCCCGAGAATCGGAATCAGTCTCTCGGTAAACAGGGCTTTTTTTTGCTCAAAGTAGCCTTTTGGAGCTTGAAAGGTCGCCCATGGCATCGCAAGTTTGTGCAGATCCAAAAGCGTATCTAACTCAGAGGCGTAAAATGCTTGTGTGACATCAACTTGGGGTTTTACCGGAATCCGCTGCAGATCTTTGATGAAATTGGGGTCGAGCCTCTGCTGATCTTCTGCGTAACGCGTTGACGAATCTACCCCTAAGTTGTCGATTGTACGAGCCATAGCCACCCCTTTTTTTACCCCGTGTACCAGTGTTGAACTCTTTTGGCAACTATTTCGTTGCCAAGTTCTGATTCTACTGCTACATTGTGGGAAAGGGTGGGAATCTGTGGGAAAATTCTTCTTCAGCGGATCAGTTTCAGCGAAAATTGATGGGAAAAACCGCTTTGTCCTCCCCCAATCGATGCGTCTTGGTCTTGTTGAAGAAGGCGTCTTAGAATTTACCATAGCTCTTGGTCTTGGTGGATGTCTTGCGATCTACCGAAAAAGTGATATTCAACGCATTGTCGATAAATTCCGCGCAAAACAGCACCTAGGTCAGTACCAGAAGTTTTTTACCCTCTTTTTCTCCACCCTCTACGAGACATCGTGCGACAATATAGGGCGGGTGACACTGCCGCCGACCTTAAAAAGAGCTGCCCATATCGAAAGCGAGGTTATCATTGCGGGTGTCCTTAATAAGATCGAAATTTGGCCAAAAGAGGTCTATGAGGCAGAACTTAAAAGTGCACTCGAAGGAACAGATCGAACTTTCGACCTTGTAAAAATGTCAGAAGAGGCTTTTGCCCTAACAGAGGATACAGATGAAATCTAAACCACACGCCTCTGTTATGCAGCAGGAGTTTCTCGAAGCGTTTGCAGGAAAGGAGATCCGCACCTTTTATGAAGGGACCCTCGGCGCTGGTGGACACGCGCGCGCCCTATTAGAAGCACACCCAGAAATTGAGCGTTACTATGCTGTCGATCAAGATCCAGAGGCTATTGCTATTGCAAAAGAAGTGCTTGCGCCCTGGAGCGACAAAATTATTTTTATCCATGACAACTTTGAAAATCTAGAAAATCACATCGAAGGAAAAGTCGACGGTTTTTTTTTGACTTGGGAGTATCGTCTATGCAACTAGATCAAGGCATTAAGGGCTTTAGTTTCTCAAAAGATGGCCCCTTAGACATGCGGATGGATCCAACATCCCTTCTCACCGCAAAAGAGATAGTGAACCACTGGTCAGAAAAAGCGCTGGCGGCGTTATTTCGAGACTGTGGTGAAGAGCGCAAATGGCGCAAAGCAGCATCTTTGATTGTTGCGGCACGCAAAAAAAAGTTTTTTGAAACGACACAAGAACTTGCTGAATTTCTCACCTCAACTCTTGGTAGATCTCGTAAAAAGCTGCATCCGGCAACGCTTGTCTTTCAAGCGCTGCGCATTGCGGTGAACCACGAACTAGAAGCGATTGAAAAGGGACTTGCGACTGCGATAAAACTCCTCAATCCAGAGGGACGTATCGGCGTGCTCAGCTTCCATCGCCTAGAAGATCGCATCGTGAAAAACCTATTTAAAATGGCAGCTTCTGCTCCGAAGAAGGGAGGCACCTTGCCAGTTCTGCGCCTTTTAACAAAAAAACCGCTGGAGCCGACACTTGCTGAAGTGCGTCGCAATATGAGATCGCGCAGTGCTAAACTTCGATGTGCGGAAAAATTATGAGCCTTTATAACAGCACAACCGTATCCATTCCGCGGCTACAGATTAAAACGATTGTCTTGCCCTATGGGCTTCTGATCAGGCTTGGAATCTGTTTAATGGCACTCAGTTTTTCTCTCTATAACAGCATTGAGGTGCAAAATAAGATGACAAAACTACAAATTGAAATTCCACAGATTGTCAAAGAGATTCAAACCATTAAGGAAGAGAATCAGCGGCTAAAACTTGAAATTATCCGTTTTGAGAGTCCAGAAGAGTTAATTAATCACGCTCTACGTCCTGAGTTTAAACATCTCAGGCAGCCCCTTGCTAAAGATGTTTTGACAATTCAAGTTCCATGAAACCGTGCTCAAAAGACTTAAAACGCCTTGTCATTGTCGCACTCTTTACTTTTTTTCTCTTCTCACTGCTCGTTCTTCAATTTTATAAAATCCAGATCATAGAAAAAGAGAAGTGGGTGAAAATTGCTAAACGACAACATCAGCTTGTCATCTCCGAACGAGCCCGGCGAGGTCTTTTCTACTCCAATACAAGTATCAAAGAGGGACACCCCCAGGCGCCCGAACCCTTAATGGTCGACGTCCCTGCCTTTCACCTCTATGCAGATCCTCTAAGCATCCCGGAAGCTCTACGTGACGTTCTCTCTACCACAATCTGTCACATCCTAAAGCTCCCCAAAGAAGATCAAGCTCACATAAGAGCGCAATTTGACAAAAAAAGTCGCAGCCGCAAACTCGCTCTCTGGCTTGCTCCCGACGAAAAAAAGGCCATTCAAAATTTCTTCCTCCCCTTTGCCAAAGAACATAAAATTGCGCGCAACGCCCTCTTCTTTATCCAAGACTACAAACGCTCTTACCCCTTTGGTAAACTCTTAGGCCCCCTCCTACATACTGTACGCGAAGAGAAAGACCCTGTGACAGGGGGACTTGTCCCAACAGGCGGCCTTGAAATGCTCTTCAATAAATACCTCACAGGGAAGGACGGCAAACGGGTCATCCTCAGATCCCCTCGCCACCCTCTGGATACAGGGAAGGTGATCACACCACCAGAAAACGGGGCAGACGTTTATCTGACAATCAACCAGTATTTGCAAGCAATTGCTGAAGAAGAGATTGAAAAAGCTGTCATCCGCGCCGAGGCCAAAGGCGGCTGGGCCGTGATGATGGATCCGTATACGGGAGAGGTCTTAGCCCTTGCCCAGTATCCTTTCTTTGATCCGACGAACTACCGCTCTTTCTTCAATGATCCCAAGCTGCAAGAGCACACCAAAATCAAAGCTGTCACAGATCCGTTTGAGCCGGGCTCGACGATGAAAGCCATTACAATTGCTGTAACGATGCAAGCCAACGCCGAACTCAAAAAGGAAGGAAAAAAAGAGATCTTCTCTCCCAATGAAAAAGTCGAAACGCGCAATACCCACTTCCCCGGAAGATCAAAGCCGCTCAAAGACCTGCAAAATTACAACTACATGAATCTCTCGCTCGGGATGCAAAAATCGTCAAACATCTACATGGCACGGATGATTCAGCGCGTGATCGACGCAAAAGGGGCTGATTGGTATCGCAAAACGCTACAAGATATTTTTGGTTTTGGGATTAAAACAGGCGTTGAAATTCCCTCAGAGAGCGTAGGACTCTTGCCAACCCCTGGGAAAAAACATCCAAGTGGTGCTCTTGAGTGGTCAGCACCGACGCCCTACTCCCTTGCCATGGGCCATAACGTCCTTGCCACGACATTTCAGATGTTGCGTGCTTATGCAATCATCGCCAATGGAGGCCTCGACGTGCAGCCGACACTTGTGCGCAAAATTGTCAAAACAAGAGCGGATGGAACAGAAAAGATCCTCTATGAGCACGCTCCAAAGGGAGCCAAGCAGCTGCTCGATCCGGGCATTTCGCGCGATCTAATTCAAGTCATGAAGTACGTGACAAAGCCGGGCGGCTCTGCATGGCGCGCTGACATCCCAGGCTTCACAGAGGCCGGAAAAACAGGAACCTCTGAGAAAATCGTCAACAACCAGTATTCCAAAAAAGACCACATCTCAAGCTTTGTCGGCATGGCTCCTGCAAAAAACCCACGCTTTGTCTTAATGATCGTGATTGATGAGCCGGTGAAAAGATTTATTCCAGGCGTTGGAAAAAATCAGATGGGCGGCGTCTGTGCAGCTCCCGTCTTTCGCCTGATTGGCGAGCGGGCCCTTGCGTATTTGGGTGTTGAACCCGATGACCCATACGGCTACCCCAAAGGCGATCCGCGCCACGATGCGAAGAAGGCGGATCTGGCCGACGAAATTCAGGGGCTACTGAGATTGAATCAAGCGTGGAATGGCGGAGGTTAAGACCTCGTCTTCACTTCACTTCCGAAAGCCGGGTCTGGGGGCGCATGATCAGGAAAAAACGGCTCATCAAAACGCCTGTGTACTGAGTTCCCAGCACGGTTCCAGCAGAAGACAATTGAATTAAACCGATCCCATTTGATTTTAGAATACGACCTCAGTTGCTCTGGGCTAGAATCTAAGCACGATAGCTCAATTGGCTCATCAACAGACAACTTCAAATGCTTCTTGTCCCATCTACTTTCTGGAATACGTGCCCAAATATACTCGATGTTTAAAGTAGGGGAATACGGATCCACATGACTTAGCTCCACCTGAACAATCCAAGGGTCCCCTTCCCGGGCTTTTTCTGCTCCTTTTTGTAAATCCAGTATTAGTTTAATCTGCAGCTCAAGCTCGTTACCAAGGCAAAAACGACGCATATACGCTGCATCAAAAGTAATTCGTCTGAGAATCTCTCTCTTAATGGAAAATATCTTCTCGAAGAAAATACTCTCCATGCCTTCATGCGTCATAGGAAGAACTATGGTGTGAAATGCGGTATTTGGCCCAAGCCACTCTGCGCCCACAAGAGCATTTAAACTAGAAGATGCGGAATTTACCCCAAACCACTCTACCGTATTATTTGCGAGATGAGGGGAATTGTCAGAAACAATATCAAATATCTGCTTCTGACGCTCTTTTCCAATATCATCGACGATCGACTCCGGGCGTTGTGGCGCTATCTCTTCTCTCATAGATCCCAATCCCAATTCTGGTAGTAACGGACGACTTTTCACACCTGGATCTTTCATCTGTGAGAATAGCTGCTCTAAGTCATTGCGGTCTGCCGGACTCTGCGGAAGATGCTGCCGGGCTTTAAAAACCCACGTATCCATCTCTCGATTCCGTTTGTAAATAAAATAAATCAGAGTGCCAGCAGAGCCGACTCCTATTACAGCACCTACCAGACATAAACTAATAGGCAGAATCCCTGTTGCTCCTAAAACAACAAGGGTAAGCCCCCCTAATAAAACAATGATCGGAATAACTATACGAGCAGCTCTTGAGATACGAGCAGCTTTAGAAACAGGATCAAAAATTTCACCTATATACTTCTGGTCTGGACGTAAAACTGGGCGTGTTAGTGACATAATTAATCCTTTTTAATAATCAATTGTAACATAAAAGATATTTATACAAAAGTAAAATTATTTTTTTACCAGAGCTCTTCAATGCAAAAGGTCAAGCCATAGATCCGCTCGGGGAATCCCTCGATGAGTTTTTCTGCACAGGCGCGCAATGTAGCACAAGAACCCATCAGATCATCGACAAGCAGAATCGTTTGACCGGACAAGTCGCGCGGCTCTTTCCAAAAAAAATTTTGAGTAGAGAGCTTTTTTCGCTGCTCAAAAGAGCGGCGCCTTTGTGGAAAGTCCCCTATCCGACGTCCAAGAAGCGTTAGAACGGGTCTCTCTAAGAGGTGCGCCACCTCCTCTGCAAGGAGCTGGCTGTGAGAAAAACCGCGCCGGAACGTGATGAAGCGCGATTCTGCCACTGGAACAATTGCGTCAGGAAAGGGAAGGTCGAGGTTGAGCCATTGCAAAACCATATAGGAAGCCAAGATCGTTTTGAGAGAAGATCTGCCAGAGAGAAACTGATCTAGAAGCTCTTTTGGCGCCCCTGTATAGGCAAAAGGTGCGACGATACGCCTGAGAAGCGCTCGGCGCTCTCTGCACGCTTCACAGACTCTTGTCTCATCAATTAATTGGGCCGAGCAAATCAGACAGCGTGTTTCTGGATCCAGAGGAATAAGTGTTCCGATACAGCTGTGGCAGAGCAGTGTGCGTTGGTCGAAAATCGGCTCTGTACACTGGATACAGAGTGCAGGAAAGAAAAGATGTGTCAGCGCTCCTTTAATAGACTTCTTTCGAAATTCCATTTGTTTATTAAAATTGCCTTTTTGGGAATCTGCGGCGCCAAATTTTTCGAACATGTGTTCACACATGCTCGAAAAATTTGGCGCCACATCTCCACAAAAAACATCAATTTTTCTAAACAAAGCGAATTTCGAAAGAAGTCTAATCTCTTTCCAGTCCATACTCTGGGTTGTCCACAGGGCCACGTACAGTTAAAGTGAAAAACTCGGCAAGTTTTAACAAAACATTCTGTTTAAAACGCAAATCTAGAGAGAGGTTGCCAGATAAATCCATAAAGGAGGGCTTTTTACTGGAAACAAAAAATTCAGAGCGTCTCCCTTCACTATAGGCGTTTTTCAAATCTGTAAAATGGACTGTGCCTTCTTTAATCTGATACGTAAGCTCGCCTGTCACCGGGGTCAACAGGCTCAAGTCAAGGCCAATATCGCGCATCCATTCCAGTGGAAGCTCCAAGAGAGAAGTCTCCTTTTTGAAAGAGTTTGTAAAGTGAAGTCTCCCCTTTCCTATAAAAGTTGACAGATCCGCTAAATTTCCTCTAAGCCCCTCTAGAGTCAGGTTGCGTATCGCAAATGGTTTTTCAACTTGCTGCGTCTTATCACTTTTTCTTAAACGACTTGGGACGAAGTTGTGCACAGAAAGTAGAGGGAGCTCGACAAGATACGTCTCGTCTTTTGTTTTTTTTATTTTCAGCTCTTTTAGATCAAGCTGGATCCCAGCGTCTTTCACACGACACTCTTTCACATGCACAAGATCAGCACTCAGATCCATGTGCGCAGATAACTTTTCCAAGGTAAAGCCGTACAGATCACAGTAGCTCCCCAAAACGCGCCCCACAAAAGCCGACTTATTGGGCTCTTGTGTCTCATAGGTGAACTTTCCTTGCAGCTCATAACCTCTGCCAAGTTGTAGCTGTGCACATGTCTCTTGCACCTGTTTTGGGAAAAGAGGAAGTGCGCGTACAAAGTCGATCTGCAGCGTACCGACAAGGTCCAATTTTTCTCGTTTAAGGTCTGCGCGAATTCCAGAAAAAGAGCCGTTGATAGATTCAAGTTGTAAAGTATTATTGTTCGTTTTAAAAGACGATTTAAGTCCTGGGGTGCGTAGATCTTCTTGTAAAAGAAGCGATAAAGAAGGTTCCCCGTTTTGATCCAGAAGAAGCTGCGTATAAAATCTTCGCGATGCGTAATCTGTACCGCATTGAAGAGAGAAGAGTTTGTCCTCATAAGAAATTTTCCACTCGCTGAAAGTCAAGGGACGATCCGCAATGTAACAGACCGCATCTTGGAAATAAAGCTTACAACTCAAATTTGTCCCTTGCACAAATTCACCGCTTCCACAAAGAGGAGCCACGCGGATCGTCTGCAGAAAATCTGGCAAAAGATGCGTTGCGCAAGAAGGTAAAAGTTCGAACTGAAACTCTTGACCTTTAAGCCAAACTGTTCCTAAAAGCTCCCCTTCTTTGGACTTAAGTCTCCATTCCGTGTTACCAAGAGTCACTCCTGTAGAGGGGTCAAGTTTCAGATCGATCTTGTCACTCTCTATTTTGATCTGACCTTTAGGAAGTTGTGCAAGGCAAGAGAGTCTTGCATCGCAAGAAAAGTTGTCTTGTAGAAAAATATCTCCCGCAAGATGAAGGTCTACGTCTTGATTTGTGAGACGACAGTATGGGACATGAAAAAGATTCTCGTTCTGCTCAAGTTCTGCACAACCTGTCCAATCCTCGATCTGTAACTTCTCTACCTTCCATAACTTGTCTGCATAATCCAGGTGCAATTCCACGTCCCCAATTAGTCGGTTGTTGTGTGTTAGGTTGTGACTTGAAGCATCGATTAGAAAGTGCCCCTCTTCAAAATGGAGCTGACTCTCAAAACTTCCTGACAAACGCTCTGCCTGGGGAAGGGTTATGCCAAAAAACTGAAAAATGGCACCAGATTGATCCATGCTGATGTGCGCCGCACAGTGTGCAGAATGAAGGGAGAAGTTTGGATAAAATGTGCAGTTAAAGAGTGTCGGAGTTATGTTAAAGAAGTTCGTTTGATCAAAGGTGCAAGAAAAGAGCCCCTCTTTTAAAGTAGCACTCCCCTCAAAGCTTCCCACATCCTTAATCTCGGCATCAAACGCCACAGAGTCTGGGGTATACTGGATTGTCGCAGCAATTACTTCTAATTTTTTCCCATGGGCAAAAAGATCTGTGCTTAAGTCTTTTACACACAAAGAAACAGTTTCTGGATCAAAAAAAAAGTCAGTCCCAAGCGCCTCTAGACGACACTCCTCTGACAAAACAGCTCTTCCATCAGAAAGGGATCCTTGCACAACACCATCTGTAAATTCTAGGGTACCCACAAGATCCTGCAGTTCAAGATCCTCTTGCAACAATCGACTCTTTGTCAGGGGTAAAGAGGCACGTACACTTCCTTCTGTCCAGTCATAAGATAACTCTCCTTCCTTAAAGAATAGTCGCGTATCTTCCCTCTTTAGCTCCAGATCCTCGCCAGAAAAAGAGAGTATCACAGAATCTGCATCCAGAGATCCGACAACTGCAAGATCTTTAAAACAGTGTAACGTCAGATCAAATCGTTCGAGCAACGGACCATACAGATCAGAAGAGACGTTGTCTGAAAAAAAAGATAACCGCTTTTCATGACACGGCAGATCAAACGTAAAGTTTGTGGCATCGACCTGTGCACTCCCAGAAGACGCATACCCATCCCTCTGTTTTTCAATGTGTGCCGTAACAGAGAAATCGGCTAATTGAAACGGACACTCTTGTTGTACAAAAAACAGATCAGAACCTCTTAACTCTGCCGTGCATCGCTTAAATCGATGCTCCTCATCTAGACAAATCAGCGCTTCAAACTCGACCACTCCTTCAACACTTTCTAATGAAAGATCCGCACAAAAAAACTGACCAATCTGCAATAGAAACGGCGCCTCGATCTGGGGCGTCTTGAGTCTCAATTCTTTTTTTTCGATTGTACAAGACAAGATCTTTGTCCCATAAAAAAATTCTAGAACCGACACACTTCCCTTTTGAGACAACGAAAAAAGAAGGGGCTCCTCTAAAGCTTCTGAGCAGTAGAGCTTCCCCCCTCGAACCTCAAGGTGACAGTTCGACAAAAACCAGAGCAGCTCGTCCGGATCAAAAGCCTCTTTCCCTCCACCAAGCCTCACTTCTGGACGGACAAGGGTCAAGTTCGGAACAATCCGCCACTGATCTACAGAAAAATGAACAACGACTCGATCCACGCTCAGGGTCTGATACTTGACCCGATCAAGGAGAAGCGCCCCCGACTGAAAGCGACTCTTCTCATACAAGACCTGATCATCGATACAATAAAAAAGTACCGCTTTAACGAAAAGATCAGAAATCGGCTCTTTAAATAAAAAAAGAGCGCCACATAAAGAGAAAGAAAGCAGTAAGCGGTAAAAAAAATTCCGCATGGAACAGACTAATTATTTGTCAGGCGCGCGTACTCATCACGAGACAAAAGAGCGTCGCGCTCATCAAAATTTGTCAGACGAATTTTATAGAGCCAGCCCTCTGTCTCTGGAGCGACATTAATCTTCTCAGACTCTGCAGCAAGCGCCTGATTAATCTCTACAACGACGCCGGATACCGGAGAGTAGATATCCGCTGCAGCTTTTGTCGACTCAAGAACGGCAATCTCCTCACCAAGCTTCACCTCTCGGCCAACTGCTGGCAATTCAATATAAACAATCTCGCCGAGCTCCTCTTGCGCATAGCGTGTAATCCCAACAACTCCATGCCCATCTTCTGAAAGAAGAATCCATTCGTGAGAATCTGTAAATTTCATCCTACGCTCCTATTTTTTTAGGTATAAAGTAGCCCATAAATCAGGCTGTCTCTCTAATGTATATTCTTGTGAGGAGAGCGCAAAGTGTTGTGCCCTCTTTCCTTTTCGATTGATGCGATAGGTAAATCCCAATCGATCAAAACTTGACGGATCAAACCCATAGAGGGCTTCTTTTGCAATCTCAATCAGAACCTGATATGTGCCAGGGCGGGTATGCGTGGTGACGGTGACCTGATCTTGTCTTGCAAGAGGCCGTAGCTCTTCTGTTCGCAATAAGGTCAACTCCTGAAATATACCCAAATGACTTAAAAAGTCGGTTTTTGACATCGTCGGGCAGCCACCAAATTTGCTCCCACCTCCATCGCTAAACTTTTTAAGTTTAGCGATGGAGGTGTCGGCTTCGCCTGACCAAATTTGGGGCGCCTTCTTGTCAAATTCCCGACTTTTCAAATCATTTGGGTATAAAATCCCTTCTACGGCCTCTGGTAAAATTAAAAAATGGTGGCAGAATCTTGTAGCCACACCAGATTCGACATCGCGCGTATCGATAAAGAGCTCAATCGCATCCCCATTTTTATAGTCGGGATAAGAGGCTCCACAAAGCGGCTGATCGACATGAACATCGATCAAAAGCCCCTCTTCATTCCACGCCATAAAGAGTTCAGCAAAACGCTCTTCATTCAGAAGCTCTGAGGTGTCGGGGAGTTTAAACGAGCGCCGGAGCAATTTACCCGGAAACTTCAGCGCGTGAGGGACCTCCCACGAGATATCAAAAAACTGAATTGGCAAAAGAGGCTCAAGTTCTTCTAGCACACAACTCCAAAAGGTCATGCATCAACCCTCTCTGCGCATCGATTGAAAGAGGGTCTCTCTCTGCAATCTTTGACTCTCCAAGGGACGGCGATACTCTCTGTTTTTTGACTTGATAAAAGAAGGGGTCTCCCTCTCGACCCTCAAGTGGTGAAAAACTCCCCTCTTCAAGAGCAAAAACCTTCTCCTTGTCAAAAGGGGATAGGCCGGCTCGCGTGACTTCTTGTTCGCTCTTGACAAGAGAGAGTTGACGACGCAACGGATCTGTCTCGAGAGGTGAAAAGAGGTGGAGAACTAAAGAGTCAGCCTTTTTTTCAATCTCTCTATAAATCTTCTCTAAATGCGGAACAAAACGCACCCGAGCGTACTGATCTAGATCTTCATATTTTCCCAAGTTTCGCAGTAATTTCGAATAGAGGCGCGCTCCGATCTCATCCCTCACCTCTTCATAGGGTCTATATCCTGCCTCTGTTTTAAAAGGTGCTGGGTCTTGTTTGCGCACGCTCGGATAAGCAGATTCTAATACCCGATCTAGAAGAAGATCCAGAGCCCCATTTTTTTCTGCATCGCGAAATGAGAAAATTTCTTTTGGATGCCCTTCTTCTTTGATCTCCATGCGGTAATACGTCTTACCATCTTCTGTAAAGAATTTTAAAGCCTCTCTATTTTGAAGCAGCTTAAGAAAAAAAGGTGTTGAGACAGAATCAAAAACAGGCGCATTTCCAGAAGAACTGATCAGAAGGCGTTTTGAGTGTCCAGTCTTTGCTTGAAGTGCTTTAAAAAGCCGCTCCGGATGACGCTCCATCATGATAGCGCACGCTCTAGCATCGACCTCTCTACGCTCTGCATTGTCTAATGATTCAAGTGCTGCAAAACGCTCCGCGCGGGTGAGTGTTGAGGGTAATGCGGCAGATTCTTTTTGCACAAGAGCGTAACCCACCTCATCTAGTTCCCAGCCCCAGATCTCCTCAAGAGAGAATGCATGCGCAACTTCGTCTGTTGTCACAGAAGCAGTATCTGCCACAACTGTTCGATAGACAAGTTCTGGAGCCTCTTTTTCCACAAGAAGTGGTGAGAGCGAAAGAGTTGGTAGCTCTGCGTTACTGATCTGTTTCCCAGAGACTGCTTCTAAATAGACCTGAAATTTTAAAAGGTCCCGAAAAGAGGTGAGTTTCACATCAGGCGCCATACGATACAACTCAAGCTGGACGCTCTGATGTGCATAAGAAGAGAATGACGCTGTTGTTAATGAATCAATAAAAATCGTATTGCCGACCTCTTGAAAGAGTCTGCGGAAAAGCATGACCTTCTGCCACATTTTAATCGTTCGCTTCTCACCCAGGCCTGAACGCTGTGCGAGTGTACTTAATAAAGCCCCAGACTCCTTATAAGAGATCTCTTGTGCTTCTTTAAGGCGAAAAACAAGATCAGCAAGCGCCTCTTCATAAGAGACATTGTAGCCTTTAGATTCAGCAACAATCGACGCATTGATGAGAAGTTCTGCTGTCAACTCTAAAAATCTGTGTCCAAACCACTCTTCTAGTGTATGAAAGCCAAAGAGATGAAAGTCGCGCTGCTGTAAATACGGGTCTTGAGCTGTTTGAGATGAACGCTTTTGCCCAAAACCAATAATCTGTCGCACAAGTTCTGGAGAAAAACGCTCCTGCTGTAGATAGAGTTTAGAGAGAAGATCAAAACTCTTTTCACAGCTATAATCTGTAGATTGAATCTTTTGATAATTGTTAAAAAGTTCCGGATGAAACTCTCTCCAAACTGCCTCTTGCGATAGTTCTTTCACCTCAGGATGAACATAGGGAGTAAAATTGCGCGCACGAGAGAGAGAAAACTGCAACTCTTGGAGTATCTCATCTTGATACCGCTCCACAATCATTGTCCCCATTCCCGTCTCTAGAAGATCCTGGGCAATGAAGCGATCATTTAAAAGAGGATCGCCCTGAAAAAAATGGACCATTGTCATCACATCACTACGTAAAATCGCAGAACCATCGATCGCCTTTCCAATTACAGGATCTGGATCCTGTGACGACTGCAACGAGTTACTCACTCCAAAAAAGAGAAAAGAACTAATTGTTAAGCTCGCAGTGACTAGCAAAAATGCGCGCTGATGTTTTCTAAATAATCCCATCATATTAATATGCCTTTGCAAAAATGACTCTTCTCTGACTTTTTTTCCCACTAATCACACAATGCCCCTCTTCATGAGGCGCGTTGAGAGGGATACAGCGAATCGTAACATTCAGATCACGTTTCACAATCTCCTCAACATCTTCTTCTCCACTCCAATGACATAGAGCAAAGCCGCCATGAATTTCCGGCGTCTCACGATTTTTTGAAGTGAAAAATGCGTAAAATTCTTCTTTCGTATCAATACGTCGCAGATGCGCATCGCGAAAAGCTACAGCTTTGGTATACATCCTCTCCTGTAGTGCGTCAAGCTCTGCCAAAAACTCCGAAACTAGCTGGGGGCGCGTAAAGACTTTTTTCTCTTTATGTGGGCGGTCTCGGAGCATCAATCCCAGATTCCCCTCTGCTATATCGCGCGGGCCAATCTCTAACCGACACGGAACCCCTTTGCGGATCCACGACCAGCTCTTATCGCCACCACGCATATCGCGCTCATCCACAACAACGGTTATCTTTTTTCCATGATACTCTAAATGACGCAACTCAAAAGCAAGAGAGTGGCAATAAGCAATGACATCTAAACGCGTCTCCTCCTTATGAACGATGGGGATGATCACAAGATGTGCCGATGCAATGCGCGGCGGCAAGACAAGCCCATCATCATCGCTATGGGTCATGACAAGACCTCCAATGAGACGCGTTGTCACTCCCCAGGATGTTGTCCACGCATAGCTCAAAGTCCCCTCTTTATCGTTAAACTGGATCTTTGATGCTTTAGCAAAATTTTGTCCTAAAAAGTGAGAGGTCCCACACTGCAACGCTTTGCGATCTTGCATCATTCCCTCAATACAGTAAGTTGTCACAGCTCCAGGGAACTTTTCACTTTCACTCTTGATTCCCGCAATGACGGGCATAGCAAGACAATTGTGGGCAAATTTCTCATAAATCATGAGCATGCGCATCGTCTCTTCCTTAGCCTCAGTTTCCGTCTCATGCGCTGTATGACCCTCTTGCCACAAAAACTCCGTTGTGCGTAAAAAAAGACGCGTGCGCATCTCCCAACGAACGACATTTGCCCACTGATTGATCAGAAGGGGCAAGTCGCGATACGACTTAACCCACTGAGCAAACATCTCTCCCACAATCGTTTCAGAAGTTGGTCGAATAATCAGCGGCTCTTCTAAAGGAGAGGCAGGGATCAATTTTCCATCTTTACCAAGCTCTAGGCGATGGTGGGTGACAACCGCACACTCTTTAGCAAAGCCTTCAACGTGCGCCGCCTCCTTTTCCAAAAAGCTAAGAGGAATAAAAAGAGGAAAATAGGCGTTTTGATGGCCCGTCTCTTTAAAGACGCGATCTAAAATTGCCTGAATATTTTCCCAAAGGGCATAACCCCAGGGTTTGATCACCATACAACCACGTACAGGCGCATGTTCTGCTAAATCTTCAATGACTTTCTGATACCAGTCTGAGTAATTCTCTTCTCGATTCGGATGATTCATGTATACCTTAAAAATGTCTGTTGCAGCAGCTGTGCAAGTCTGCGTCTTGCCTCTACTAATTCAGAGGGGTCTTTTAAAAGAGCATATGTGCTCTGTTGCATCGCCTCAACAATACCAGTTCCTGGCAATAAAATCTCCTCAAGAAATGCAACATCTGGCATCAGAAGAGCAATAGTTCCTTGATGCAAAAAACCGTCGCGGGTCTGTCTCTGCGCTGCTCCCGCAATTTTTTTCCCTCCAACCATCAGATCATATTTCGTTGGCCGTGCCATACAAAAATGGGAAGAGGCTGGACTTTGTGCGCACGCATCTACAGGTGTTAAGACAAGTTCTTCTTTAGTCTGTAAAAATTGAGCGACTGCTTGCAATACAGCCTCATTAACAAAAGCGTAATTATCAAGACTGTTTTTAGAATAGGCAGAGTGAGTTGCCGGTACAAGAACAGAAAATGCTAAATCCCACAGGTGAAAGACCATCCCACCGCCTGTTGGGCGTAGAGCAAGTCTTAGCCCCTTCTCTCTTACTTTTTCTAAATTAAGGAAACACTCTTTCTTAAAAAAATAGCCATAAGTCGCGCTCGGACCTTCCCATTCATATAGGTGCAGAATCGGGTCAGAAGTCTCCTTCAGCCGAAGAAGAAGTTCGGCATCTTTTTCCATAATCGCCTCTGCAGGAGAGGATTCTGAGTAAATTACGCGCCACATAGGAGCCAATGATACATTTTTTACGGATTTTAATTAAATAAATTATTTGCTTTACAAACTTTAGCCGATTTGCCAAAAAAGGGAAAAGCTTTTACAATTGTTTTAGGGGGAAAAAGGCATGTTTGACAAGTTTACAAATCGCGCCAAACAAGTGGTGAAACTGGCCAAAAAAGAGGCTCAGAGACTCAACCATAATTACCTAGGCACAGAACACGTCCTTCTAGGGCTCCTCAAACTCGGCCAAGGCATTGCAGTCAATGTCTTGCGCAATCTAAACCTCGATTACGACACTGTGCGTACAGAAGTTGAGCGGATCGTTGGATTTGGCCCAGAGATTCAAGTCTATGGGGATCCTGCCCTGACCGGGAAAGTGAAAAAGGTTTTTGAATTTTCCAACGAAGAGGCCACAGCTCTAAACCACAACTACGTTGGCACAGAACACCTTCTTTTAGCTCTTTTGCGCCAGCCAGATGGCGTTGCAGCTCAAGTCCTAGAAAACCTCGGCGTTAACCTAAAAGAGGTGCGTAGAGAGGTTCTCAAAGAGCTTGAGACATTTAATTTACAATTACCTCCCATCGGCATTAGCAACACCAGCTCTTCGATGGGCGGAACAAAAAGCTCTCCAGAACGACCTGGTAGCTTAGAGAAGATGCCGGCCCTTAAAGCCTATGGACACGACCTAACAGAACTGTGTCGTGAAGGAAAACTCGATCCTGTAATTGGGAGAAAAGAGGAAGTTGAGCGGCTCATCTTAATCTTATGCCGCAGACGCAAAAACAATCCGGTTTTGATTGGAGAGGCAGGAGTTGGAAAAACGGCTATCGTAGAAGGCCTTGCTCACGCGATTGTTAAAGGAGAGGTTCCTGATCATTTAGCAAAAAAGAAGCTCATCTCACTTGACCTAACCTTGATGATTGCAGGGACAAAATATCGCGGTCAATTTGAAGAACGCATTAAAGCTGTGATGGATGAGATCAAAAAAAATGGCAACATCCTCCTCTTTATTGACGAGATTCACACGATTGTCGGAGCCGGAGCTGCCGAAGGGGCAATCGACGCCTCTAACATCCTAAAACCGTCTCTTTCACGCGGAGAGATTCAATGTATTGGCGCGACAACACTTGATGAGTATCGCAAACACATCGAAAAAGATGCGGCCCTCGAGCGTAGGTTCCAAAAGATCCTCATTGCACCGCCCGCTCTTGAAGATACAATCACCATTTTACACGGGCTCAAACCCAAGTATGAGGAGCACCACAAGTGCGTCTATACAGATGCTGCAATAAAAGCTGCTGCCTACTTATCGGATCGGTATATTACGGGAAGATTTCTTCCTGATAAAGCAATCGATCTCCTCGATGAGGCCGGTGCCAAAGCGCGCATTGCAACGATGAGACAGCCACCGGATATCAGCAAAGCAGAAGTGGAAATTGAAGAGGCGCGCCTTGCCAAAGAAGATGCGATCTCCAACCAAGACTATGAAAAAGCAGCACACCTGCGCGATGCTGAGAAAAAATTGCGCGATAAGCTCCAGGTCATGCGGACAGAGTGGGAGTCGAGCCATGAAGAGCATCAGGTTGTTGTCGACGAAGAAGAGGTGGCGAGTATTGTCGCCAAGCAGACAGGAATTCCACTGACACGGCTGACCGAAGGTGAGACAACAAAAGTCCTCAAAATGGAAGAGAGCCTTAAAGAGGTGATCATCGGCCAAGATGATGCTTTAAGCACTGTTTGTCGTGCGATTCGTAGAAGTCGCGCTGACATCAAAGACCCTAATCGCCCAATCGGAGCCTTCCTTTTTCTTGGCCCAACAGGTGTTGGTAAGACGCTTCTTGCTAAACAGCTTGCAATCCAGATGTTTGGTGGAGAAGATTCCCTCATCCAAGTCGACATGTCTGAATACATGGAGAAATTTGCGATCAGCCGTATGACGGGATCGCCTCCAGGTTATGTCGGTCATGATGAAGGAGGCCAGCTCACAGAACAGGTCCGACAAAGACCTTACTGCGTGGTTCTTTTTGATGAGGTGGAAAAAGCCCACCCAGATGTGATGAACCTCTTACTCCAAATTTTGGAGGAAGGACGCCTCACAGACTCTTTTGGCCGCAAAATTGACTTCCGCAATACGATCATTATCATGACATCGAACTTGGGTGCTGATTTAATCAGACGCTCAACCGAGGTCGGTTTTGGAGCTCAAGAAGGAGTTCTTGATTATAAAAAGATGCAAGAACAGATCGAATCGTCGGTAAAAAAACATTTTAAACCGGAATTCATCAACCGTATTGATGGCGTCGTCATCTTTAAAACTCTTGACAAGGAACAGCTCCATAAAGTTGTCTCTTTGGAAGTGAAAAAAATGACAAAACGTCTTGAGCGCAAACAGATCCATATTACCCTTGATCAAAAAGCGCAAGACTTCCTCGTCAGTAAAGGCTTCCAGCCTGAGATGGGAGCGCGTCCACTGCGCCGTATCATCGAGCGGTACTTGGAAGACCCCCTCGCCGAGAAGCTCCTGCAGAATCCCGGTCAAGGTGGGGCGTGGAATGTGACCGAGCAAGATGGAAAGATCGTCTTTATCAATCAAGATCCGTCTTTGCAAGATGAGAAAGAGAATCTCGCCATTCCAGGACATAAAGGGAAATGAAGTATCAGTTTATAGCATCTCTTCTGCTGATTGGATCTATTGCGACCTACGCTGTGACAAAAAAAGAGCATCGCACACTCCTCATTACGGGGTGTGCGCGCAGTGGGACCACCTACATCGCTAAAGTTCTGCAACAATCAGGACTTGAAATAGGCCATGAGAAGATGCAACGCGATGGGGTAGCCGCTTGGCAATTTGCAGCAAATCCCGTAGGCGTCAAAAGAGGTGTTAACTTAAATAAAACAGAGTTTGATCACACCTTTCATCAAGTACGCCACCCCCTTAAGGTCATCTCTTCTGTCTTTGTCACAGAAAATCGCCACTCATGGAATTATATTCTCAAACAGGTTCCTGAAATCAAAATTCAAGATTCTCATCTGGTTAAATGCGCCAAGTACTGGTATTACTGGAACCTTAAAGCTGAACAAAAAGCTGAGTGGACCTATCGCATAGAGGATCTGGACAAGATATGGGATACGTTCCAAGAGCGCCTAGGGGAAAAGATAGCGAAAAACGCCCTTGCTCTGGTACCGAAAAATTCCAACACAGCAGGTAGCAAGGTCAAAGAATTTACCTGGGAAGATCTCAAGCGCGAACTGCCCTCCGACCTCTTTGAAAAGATCCAAGCCCTTGCCCAAAAATACGGCTACACGCTCTAGGATCTAGCGCGCAAGGCGTTTAAAATAACTACCGCGTCGAGCACCTCTTGCAGGAGCGCGCCAATCGCCGGTGGAATGTAGCCGTAGGCGGCAATCAGCATCAAGATCAGACTGCATCCCATGCCGACGTAGATACTCTCGCGTGCAATATAAAGCATCCGCCGTCCAATCTCAATAAGATCCCCAACCCGCGTCAGATCATCGACAAGCAAGACAACGTCTGCTGCCTCTGCAGAGACGGCAGTGCCATGGGCGCCCATAGCAACGCCAACTGTCGCTGTTGCAAGCGCCGGCGCATCATTAATCCCATCACCTACCATCACAACGGATGTGAACCGTTTTTTAAGATTCTGAATAAAGGCAACTTTCTGCTCAGGAAGCAATTCTGCTGTCACCTCTTTAATCCCCGCCTCCTCCGCAATTACCTGTGCGTTGGGGCTCCCGTCACCTGTAATCATCGCTACCATCTTAATGCCAAGCGTTTTAAGACGTGCGATCACAAGGTGCGCTTCAGGACGCAACTTGTCGGTAAAAAGAATTTCACCAGCGGGCTTTTCATTAACAACGATGAAAGCTGAGAGGCTCCCCTTTGCGTGCGTATGAGCATGCTCTTTATTTTCAACAAAAGGACGAGAGCCGATGCGCACCTCATCCTCTCCCAAATAACCCATAACACCCTTGCCTGGAACCTCTCGGAAGTTCGTTGGCAAGACAAGTTTTTCAAACTGCTCCCTCCCTTTTTTGACAATCGCCTGTGCCACCGTATGGGAGGAGAGCTGCTCTAGGCTTGCGGCTTTATATAAAAGCTCATTGGAAGTGTAGCCGTTAATCGGAATGACCTCTTCCACAAAAGGAGTCCCAAAAGTCAATGTTCCTGTCTTGTCAAAAACAATACAATCAGCTCTCCCCACCTGTTCAATCGCACTGCCCGTTTTCACGATAATCCCACGCAACGCAGCCCGATTCATCGCTGTCAAAACAGCCACAGGAACTGCTAAAATCAGCGGGCACGGAGTGGCTACAACAAAAACAGAAAGAATCGTCGTTCTGTCACCTGTAATAAAATAGCCCATCGCAGCAACAAGAAGAGCAAGCGGCGTAAAAAATTGCGCATACCGATCCGCCATGCGTTGAATCGGTGCTTTTTCATTCTGAGCGCGCAGAACAAGAGCCACAATCTTCGCATACTGGCTCTGACTTGCTACCCGATCGGCTCTCATCTCAAAGGCATCTCCGACATTAACACTTCCGCTCATGAGCATCTCACCAACACCTTTTACGCGTGCAAGTGGTTCCCCCGTGATGGCAGACTCATCAATGAAAGCGCGTCCCTCGGTAATTGTCCCATCTAATGGAACAAGGTCGCCGGGACGTACAATTAAAATCTCTCCAACCTGGATCTCCTCGACATGCACCTCTTGGAGTTGCCCCTCTTTTTTGCGTCGTGCAATTTTTGGCGCTCGCTCCATCAGCTGCTTGATGGAAAATGAAGCCCGATTAAGTCCATACCGCTCAAGAGCCTCTCCTCCTGATTGCATGAGCACAATAATCACACCGGGAAACGCCTCATTCATTAAAAGAGCTGTGATGATGGAGAGCATGGCAAGAATATCTGTGGCAAATTTCCCTTGAAGCATCCCACGCAGCGTCTTGTAGACAAGCGGTGCTCCCCCGACAATCAGTGTCACAAGAAAGAGGTATTCTGCAACTTCTGGCCTATTGAAAATCAAACGCAGGCTGCTTCCTATAATGAGCCCGCAAAAGACAAGACAAAAGAGCCAGTTATTCGTGATTTTTTTTAACATAGAGGTTACAATAGAGTGATGATACGCTGTACGTTAATCCTTCTCCTATTTATCGGTAGCTACCTTTTCTTACAACATAAGAGCCAAGGATTTCGCTACAGCCACGTTCTTTCTTCTGAAGGAAAAAGCGAAGGCATTGTTGCTGGTTCTTGTGAGAAGCTTCTAGATCAGCGCTTTACTTATCTGAAAAAGGGGTCGACAAGTTACGTCTTTGTTGGGGAAGACAAAAAGACAATTCTGAAACTCTTCAACCACACCATGTCGCTACAGAATGTCTTTGCAAGTGCCACGCGTGCCTACCTGCAGATTAAAGATGAGACAGGGCTCCTCTACCTTCATCTTGGAGAGACTCAGAATCTGAATAAACGCGTCACGATCTACGATCCGCTTGGGATCCCTTACCAGCTCGACTTAGATAAAGTCGATTTTCTGCTACAGAAAAGGGCCACCTCGATTTGCCGGGCCATTAAAGAGTCTATGGAACAGGATGAGGTAGAAAACGCGAAAAGGATTATCGCGCAACTATTAGAGACAATGGAATTGTGCTACAGTAAAGGTCTTGTCGATACAGATGATGCGGTAAAGCGCAATTATGGGGTGGCGAGTGGCAAGGTCATTGCGCTCGACGTCGGAGCTTTTCGCCCAGTAGATCAAGTCGAAAACTCCACCTACCAAACAGCCCTTCTTCAGCTCTGGCTTGAGAAGCACTACCCGGAACTTGCTTCTTGTTTGCAGATGAGAAAAGAGCTGCAGAAACAAGATCCCTCTAAAAACCTATCCCAGTATTGACACACAAAAAATCAAAAAACAGACTCTCTAGAGCATAGCTCCATGAGCTTTTTCTATTGACTAGTTGGAACTATCTTGTTATATTTTAGTATATTATGAATAAAAAAGTTGTTGTCGGAATGTCTGGTGGGGTCGATTCTGCAGTCTCTGCCCTGCTCCTTAAAGAGCAAGGGTATGAGATCATCGCTCTTTTCATGAAAAATTGGGAAGAAAAGGATGGCTCTGGAATGTGCCAGTCAACCCAAGACTTTGAAGATGTTGCGCGCGTATGTGGACTCCTGGATATTCCTTATCATACAATCAATTTTGTTCAAGAGTACTGGGACTCTGTCTTCGGCAATTTTTTAGAAGAGCTAAAGTGCGGTTACACCCCCAATCCCGACATTTTGTGTAATAGAGAGATCAAATTCAAACATTTTTTTAATAAGACTCTTTCTTTAGGCGCGGATTTTCTAGCAACAGGTCACTATGCACAGATTAACGGCGCTCGTCTATTAAAAGGAGCAGATCCCAATAAAGATCAGAGCTATTTTATCTACACCCTAAAAAAAGAGAAACTTCCTAAAATCCTCTTCCCCATCGGGGGACTTAAAAAATCGGAGGTGCGCGCTATTGCTCGAGCCCATGGGCTTCCAGTTTCTGATAAACGCGATAGCACTGGCATCTGTTTTATCGGCAAGCGCGATTTTAAAGAGTTTATCAGCCACTACATCCCTTTCCACAAAGGGATCATCGAAGATGTCGATGGAAAGGTTCTAGGTGAACATGATGGTGTTGCCTACTACACACTAGGACAGCGTAAGGGACTGGGCATTGGCGGCCCCGGCGACGCCTGGTTTGTCACGGCAAAAGATCCAGAGCGCAATGTCATCACCTTAGCTCAAGGAGACGACCACCCCTCCTTATATAGGCAAGAGATTGAAGCGACAGACCTTTCTTGGGTAGGGGAACCGCCAAGTGAGTTGCCTTACGCGTGCAGAGCTAAAATCCGGTACAGACAGGCCGATCAACCCTGTTTCATCACACATATTGAAAACGATTTTCTACGTGTCCGTTTTGTCACACCTCAACGCGCCGTCACCCCACGACAATCGATCGTCTTTTATCAAGGGGAGGAATGTTTAGGCGGCGGACTAATTAAGGCGTAGTCCCAGCCGGATAAATGGAGATATGGGGGCTCACTTTCCATTCTTCAAGAAGAGGAGTTAGTAAACGCCAGGCTGACATCTGCTCCTCACTGTGAACAAAAGAGCTCTTTTCTCCCTTTATAGCATCGACGATCAACTTTTGATAAGCTTCTGTATAGAGATGTGGCTCAAATGAGAAGTGAGCACCCCCTTCAAAAAAAATCGCAGGATGTGGCTGAATGCGGATATGAAGCTTCTGTTTTGACTTAAAATAAACGACAACCTCTGTTAACTGAGAAGGAAGTCGCTTTCCTGCCTGGATTCTAAAAGGAACCCCTTTCCAGCGCTCATTATCAATAAAAAGCGTCGCTGCACAATACGTTTCGACCCTCGAGGTTATAGGAACTCCCTCTTCATCTCTATAGCCTAGCACTTTCTGGCCTTTGATCTCTCCGGGACCATATTGCCCTCGCATCACAGATCCCAGATCCAGAGGGTTAATCGCATCTAGAACCTTAATCTTCTCCGCTACACGGTCCCCATCAACTTCCATAGCGACAAGGGAGAGGAGCTGCATGAGGTGATTTTGAACAATGTCGCGCACAAGTCCCGTCTCTTCCCAAAATTGAGCCCGCGATCCAATACCAATCTCTTCGCTAATTGTAATCTCTACTCGATCAATGTGTTGGTTGTTCCATAAAGACTCCAACTTCCTTCCACGTCTAAAATCAGTCAGATTTTGGACCCCTTCTTTACCCAGATAATGGTCGATGCGATAAATTTGACTCTCATCGAGGTAGTGAGAAAGACTCTTTTGCAACGCAAGAGCTGAGGGCAAATCCGTTCCAAACGGCTTTTCAATCAGTAGCCGGGACCACTCTTTTTCCCCAGGGTTGTAGATCAGTTTGTGCTGATGCAACTTTTCGGCAATGAGGGAAAAATATTTAGGAGGTGTTGAGAGAAAAAAGAGGCGATTGCTTTTGGCTCCAAAATCTTTATCAATCTGATGGAGCAATTCAGAGAGTCGTTCATACCCAGCATCTTCATCAAAATCGCCTTGGGCATAATACATTTGAGATGAGACTTTTTTGCGAAAAGCCTCTTCGCTTTTTCTTGCCACGCCGACAAGAGCAAACTGTTTGGGCAGCTCTCCAGCTTGTGCCAGATGCTCAATGGCCGGGAGTATTTTCTTCGAAGTCAAGTCTCCTGTCGCCCCAAAAATCACCATGACCGTCGGCGCAGGCGTTTCTCTCTGCTGATCGGAAGCAAAAGCCCCGAGTGGGAACAAAAAAATGAGAAAAAATTTAACGATGAGCTTCATGGCCTACCAATTGACGCAGTTCTTCTTTTAATCCTTCTTGAAGCTCGCTCTAAGGGTAACTGTAGCTCCCATTTCGCCGGCAATTTTAGCAGCTTCTTGAGCCAGCTTTTTATTCACCGATTCGCTGCGCGTACTGAGCAGCTATACTAAACAAGATTCCAGCTATTAATAAATTTTTTATACAAACACCTTTTATCCAAATAATAATACCTTAACCCGCCATAAATTCACATTTAATTAATTATTTAAGACTTAGGAGCTTCGGGGGCTGGCCCCATTCCGAGATTGCGGTGGTAGGCGCCTTTGACGTGGTGCTCTTGCATGGTGCGCGCCCGTTTTAGGACAAGAAGGCCGCGCTCGACGTGATCTTTCATGTGTTTTTCAAAGACAAACTCCGAGCTCTTTTTTGTCTTAATCCCGTCGTTGTTCAACGGTAGATCGGAGATGAGCAGAAGCGCGCCGAGGGTAAATTTACGCTTATAACTTGCCGCAAAAAGCGTAGCACACTCCATCTCAATGGCTTGGGCTTTTGTCGCTTTTAATCGATTTTTGAATTCTTCGTTAAACTCCCAAAAACGGGTATTGGTCGTATAAGTAATCCCAATGTGGTAAAGCGCCTTTTCAAGCTCCATCACCTCAGTAACAGCTTTTTGCATCAAAAAGTTGGCAAGAGCTGGAACTTCTGCTGGAAAGTAGAAATCAGAGGTCCCCTCCCCACGAATACTGGCTACTGGAACTAAATAATCGCCGACCTGATATCTGCGGCGCAAGCCACCACACATGCCGAGCAGAAGACTTGTTTTGATGGGCAAAAATGAGCAGAGATCAATGACAAGAGCAGCAGCTGGCGATCCGATCTTGAAATCAAGAATGCTAACCCCTTCATCCGGTGCATGGGCCACCTTGAACATCGATCCCTCTTTAATAGGGACACCGCGTGTTCTAGAAAAATAGTCAACATAACGGGGAAAATTAGTGAGCAGCAGGTTTGATTGAAACTCAGAGACAAGTGAGCCTGAGTATCGTTCCAATGTGTCGTGAGCAAACTGCTCTTCGCGCAATTCTTCCTGCATAAGTATATCGTATCGACTCCTCAAAAAAAAGACAACTTATAGAAATTAAAAAATATTTTTTGATAAAAACATTTTTTTAAGTTAAGCTCTTGTTAAGAAAACAATAGGATTTTATGACCTCTTGCCTCATACCCCGCCTACCTTACGCTTTTGGCTGCTGGACCTGCATCTTAACCGCAGGCGCTCTTGGATCGATCGGCGTCTATTTCGTCAATTCAGCAGCGGGTATTGCCGGTATTACAGGCTTTGGCATCTCTGCCATCTGTTTAGGAGCGGCCACCTGCGTCTCTAGAAGTTACGCAGCAAGCCTTGCTGACGCACGCGAGATTCAGTCTTATGCGGGCATCAACGCGGAACTTAAAGAAGGGACAGGAAATATCGAGCTTGTTGTCAGCAAATTGACCCCTGACCTACAAGCTCTTGGCAAACTTGTTGCCGAGCTAAAGAGCAACAACACACAACTACGGGCAGAGATCCAAGAATTCGAAAAACAGAAACAAACTTCTATACTAGAAAAAGCCGCCCTTGAAAAAACTCTTGCTGAAGAAAAGCTGATATCCGGACAAATGCGCATAGCGACACAGGAGCTTCAAAATGCAACTACGGAAAGAAAAACAGATCTTAATACAGAAGCCGAACAACTCAAATCATCTGCCATTGAAATTGCTGCTTTAAAAACTTCCGAAGCTCAGTTAAAAATTAAAGCAGAGGCTCTTGAAGCTCAAGTCAAAAAAATCGAGACACTTGCAGCTGCTTGGCGCCAAGAGAGGGACAAAATTGCCGCTCTTGTTACAAACTTTTCTCAAGATACAGACTCTTTTTCATCACTTCAAACATCTTTAAATCAAACGCTTGAAAGTCATGATGCCTCATGGGAGGCTCAAATGAGAGAATTTCGAACGCTTCTCTCTGAAGAACAAGCAGCCACCCTTCAGCAGCGCATAAATTTTAATAGCACAGTCATAGAGCCCCTAAAAATAGAGATAGCCGACCTCGCCAAACTCTCAGACGCGTTTCACCAACATGAAGAAGCAACCGCTCACCAGAATCAAGAATCAGAACAGATCCAAACTCATGATCTAGAACTACAAAACAAGGCTGTAGAGCAGCTTGCTGCTGGAGCACACCTCTTGCACCCAACTATAACCGTTTAATTTAAGAGGTCAACATGGCAGCCACTACTCTTGTAACAGAAGCCGCTAGCAACGAAATCGCTCTGCAACCAATCTCTCGTTGCACAGAGACGACAGCTCTTATTATTCTTGCGGTTTCAGTTACTGCCATCGTCATCACTCTGATTCTATGGATCCCCGTTGGAATTGGAGTCTCATCAGCGGGAGCCTTGATCGCCACTATCGAATACATCTATCTGAGCCGAAAAAATCTAAAACTCTTCCAAGCGAGAAACGAAGAGCTAAAAACTCTCAATGGAACTTTGAGAGAGAATATAAAGGTAACTGGGGTGCTACAGAGCAGCGTCTCACAAATACGAGATACAGAACAAGAAGTTAGTCGACTTGTTCAAGAACGAACCGCTTTTGTTACAGAAGAAAAAAGATCTTTAGACACTCAATTGGCAAGTCTAAGGGAAGCAACAGCTACGCAGGAGAAGCAGTTTCAAGCGCAATTAAGAGCTAAACATACAGAGTTAGAAACTCAACAGCAACTACTTACACAACTCGACCAACAAAACAAACTAGAAGCCGCGCTCAGACTAGAGCAACAAGAACAAACTGCAAAAAAAGCAGGACTCCTTGAACAGTTAACAGCGGACAACACAAGATTATCAAAAGAAAATACAACATTAACTGAACAAATTTCTGAATTAAAAACAACAACATTAGCAGCGCAAGAGACAACCACAAAACTTTCTCAGGTAGAAGCAGCAGCTACTCGAACAGAAGCTGGGTTTAGAAAAATTAACAGCGAACTCCAGATCAGGCTTACACAAATTACTAAAGAACACGAAGAGATTCAACTAGATCTAAAGAAACAAAAGCAGACCGCCGCAGAAGCTGCAACTGCGCAAAAAAACTCCTTTGAAGAGACAACAGCCCAACTAAAGCAACAATTTGAGCGACTACACACAGAGACAGCTCAACTCCAAGCGCAGCTCAAACATGCAGAGGATCAATCAACTCTAATCAACAAGTTACAAACAGAGCTTACAAGCAAAAACGAGACCATCGAAAAACTTTTAGCCCAAAACGCAGAACTACAAAAACAACTCTCAAAATACTCTTGAGTCCCCCTAGACTTTTTTCTAGGTAGAGTGTATACTCCTGAATTTGCACATTTTACAGGAATTGTTTATGGCGTATGTCAGCACAAATGAGTTTAAGCAAGGGATCAAAATCGAAGTCGATGGCGAGCCATACACGATCATTACCAATGAGTTTGTTAAACCGGGAAAAGGCCAGCCCTTTAACCGAGTTAGAATCAAACATCTTAAAAGTGGTAAAACAATCGAGCGAACGTTCAAGTCAGGCGACCGTGTGGAAATTGCCGATGTTCTTGAGACGCGCATGCGCATGCTCTACAAAGAGGCCGATGCTGTTGTCTTTATGGACGATGTCAGCTTTGAGCAGATGACAATCCCTCTCTCTGTCATTGGGAGCGTCGATCAGTGGCTAATGGACGAGATCTCCTACGTGATCATCATCTACAAAGGTGAGCCGATCGAAGTGCAGCCTCCAACGTTCATGGAGATGAAGATCACAGAGACAGCGCCAGGTATACGCGGTGACTCATCAGGAAGGGTTTTGAAACCAGCTCTTACAGAGACCGGCGCCAAAATTCAAGTCCCGATCTTTATTGACGAGGGAGAGAAAATTAAAGTTGATACGCGCACAGGTGAATACGTCTCACGCGTCTAATGCAACTCTAAGGAGCCGCGCTGCCATGTTTACTAACGTGCGCGCCTTCTTTACTGAGCGCCAAGTTCTAGAGGTCGATTGTCCAGCTCTATCCCGAGCTTCCTCAATTGACCTCCATATCGATCCGATCACGGCAGGTGATGGATTTCTTCACACCTCCCCCGAATATGGAATGAAACGCCTCCTCGCTCAAGGCCTCGGCGACATTTATCAGCTCAGCCACGTCTTCCGCAAAGAAGAGCTCGGTCCCCTCCACAATCCAGAATTTACCCTGATCGAATGGTATCGCGTCGGGTTTTCCTTTGAGGAGATGATTGAAGAAACATGCGATCTGATTCAGCTTTTTTGCCCAGCGAAAGCCATTGAAAAGATCAGCTACCGTGAGGCTTTTTGCAAGTTTGCAAAAATTAATGCAACAACTGCTTCACCAGAAGAGCTCTGTAGGGCAGCAGAGATGCACGGTCTTTGCCCCTCCCCGGAATGGGACAGGGACACACTCCTGCAGCTGTTGATGGGCTTTGTCATTGAGCCACAACTCAAAGGCGAGAATCTTTTTGTTATTTACCACTACCCTGCAACACAAGCCGCTCTTGCGAAAACCAAGCGTGTCGACAACATAGAGGTAGCTGAGCGGTTTGAAGTTTATTATGAAGGAATTGAACTTGCCAATGGTTACCACGAACTGCAAGATGCAAAACTCCAAAAAGAGCGGCTAGCAAAGGCCCTAGAGGAGCGTAAAGCCCATAATAAAGAACTCCTCCCGATCGACACTGCGTTTTTAAGAGCGCTTGAACACGGGATCCCTGACTGCTGCGGCGTCGCTGTCGGCTTTGATCGGCTCATGCTTCTAAAAACGGAGGCCATATCGCTTTCTGAAATTCTCCCACTTGGCACAAGCTGCTACTAATCAACACATTACCAATATTTGTTGCAAAATGACAACGCAAATGACAAAATGAGCTTAAAAACGCCAACTTCGTTGTTCTACGCCCTAAAGGGCCTCTAGATCGTCCGGAAGAAATTAATGGCATCGCCTTAGAAGGGCTTGTAGCTCAACATCTAAGGGCTTGGT
>Ga0207073_1039_pt1 | contig 32299 bp, 33 predicted proteins | sample Alteio_BWMinHeat_65_FD_153575 | JGI IMG/M metagenome (GOLD analysis project Ga0207073, IMG submission 153575) | Enriched cells from forest soil in Barre Woods Harvard Forest LTER site, Petersham, Massachusetts, United States -... | ecosystem: Environmental > Terrestrial > Soil > Temperate forest >...
CCGGTTGTCACGCCAGTGGCACAGCCGGGTAGCTATGTTCGGAAGGGATAACCGCTGAAAGCATCTAAGCGGGAAACCTGCCCTAAGATGAGATCTCTCGAGCCGTAAGGCTCCTGAAGGTTTGTTGAAGACTACAACGTTGATAGGCTGGAGGTGTAAGTGCAGTAATGCATGTAGCTGACCAGTACTAATTGACCGTGAGGCTTGATCATATAACACCCAAGTGGTTTTGTAATTGATCGAAGCAATGCAGTAAAATAACCGAGCCGCGCGCGTAAGCAAGCGGTTTAGGTTGAAAGTAAAGAAAGCTTTTGCGGACCAAATTGAAAGATACCGAGCCGCGACCGTAAGGGAGCGGTTATAACGGTAATAAAAGTTAGGTTGCCTGGCGACGATAGCGAGTGTGAACCACCTGATCCCATCTCGAACTCAGAAGTGAAACCACTCAGCGCCAATGATAGTTTAGATTTGTCTATGCGAAAGTAGGACATTGCCAGGCTTTTTATGCGAAACCCCTGTAGGATTACCTGCAGGGGTTTTTTTACGTGATTTTGCAATAGCTTAAGCTTGCGACCAGAAAACTCTATTATTTGGTATAATGAACATATATCCATATGCTACACAAGAATAACAGAGGACGTGGCTATGAGTTCATCGAGCGCTAGCAAATATGATACGAGTGTTTCTGACCAGCTACTACAACATTTGATCAAACTACGATCATATTGTATTGAATACCAGTGTCACCTCATTGAACGAATTCTAGAAAATACCCAACATAGCACTTTTGATTTATCTGAAGATTTTTTTGTGATTATGCATGCTTTGCAACATGAAAGAGATATAGCGGGTAATCTTGCTGGAAAACTATCAATAGAACTGCATGCTGACAGATGGTCGATTGCGAAAACAGATTTTATAGAAAAATTAACAGAAGATGATGCAGCTATACTTACGCAACAATTATTGAGTAAGCGTAAATTTACAGAAGCAGATCTAAGAGAAATACTTCAAGATTTATTGATTGCTAAATTTGACTTGCTGTTAAAAGTGAAGGGGGTTTAACAATGAGTACTATAAATTCGGTATGGTTCAATCAATACTTATGTATATCGGATATTCGCAGGCAAGTTGATAAATGTATACAAGATGTTAGTGAACAGAATAAGCTGACAGCAGACTTGAGTATACTTGAGAATTTAATAAAAGATAATTTACAAAAATCTGACAAGGACAATAATCTTTTTATTCAAAAAAGTACAATAATTAGTATATTCAAGACACCTTTGCCTCAGAAAATTCAAATGATAATCGATGAGGCAAATAAAATCTCAGCATTAAAAGAACAATTATTAAGTATTCACCACAGAGCATCGTAATTGATTAATTTTCATATTATCCTTACCTGCTTTGGCTACTTTTCCTGAAACGACAAGTGTTTGATTACCGTTTACATTAACATTGCAAGAACTAGGCAAAGCTTGTGGATACATACGATAATTTTTTCCATTTGCTAAAAATATATAGCTTACTTCACCTGAGTTGATAGGCAATACTCTGCTACGCCCTTGGTTGATATTAATGCAACCTACCTGACTAACGCAAAGATACTGAGTGCTTGAAGCGCCAGCGACTTTAATGCGTAATTTGCTGCCGTCAGATGCAAAAATATTGCTGGATAAGGCGCATATAACAATTAAGAAAGCGATATATTTCATATTCATCCCCGTTTATGTATAAGCTAAACTGTATAAAATTTTATCAGCCTAACCTTAAGGGGGCATTAAATGATCATATATAATTATAATGCTCATATAATCAATAGGTTAAAAGCAAAGAGATGATTGGTTTTGACAGAAAAGCAGATTAAAATGGCCAAAAATAATTAATATCGAAAGGGACAGCATGCAAAGTCATAAAAATCCTATTAACCCAAATGACAATAAAAAAGAGACTAATTCTCCTAATACCATTTCTGATTTAGCGACCAGGAATGTTTTTGTAGGTATAGGAATTGCTTCTATTTTATATCCATTAGATCTAGGTTTACATACACTCTATAGCAAAGTGCATCACAGTAAGCCGATGGCTATGCCATCCGCTCAACCTTGTCGAGTGGCTGTTATGGCTGCTGCATGGAATTCATATAAATATGCAGTGACAGGTGCGACCATGCGGGCTACCACAAAACAACAAAGCCAGGGAGCCAAAGCTTATTTACTAGATGATAAATTTACACCTGTTGAAGAAGGCATAGAGCCAATAGAAGGTGTGCCTGAATTAATAGAATCCAAAATGCCAAAGCAGAATAGTTTACGTAACACCGGAACGGCAGTCGTAGCTTCCATGCTTTTTGGAGGAGTCGAAGCTTTCATTACACAAACGAATGCGAATAATTCCATATTAAGTAAAGAACATTTGCTAGCGACAAAACAAGGCAGAGTATTTGTATTACCGCAAATTCAATCATATTACGATAGAATACGTTATCGTATTGCGGGATTACCTCTACGTTCGGCAAAGTCTAGTTTTCAAGTAGGTGCGTTTATGGCTACTGATGCTATGGAAAAATTTTTATTAGCAAAGGGAAATGATATGCGCACGGCAAAAACAGCATCGATTACTTCTGTTGCGGCAGTCTTTGGTTTAGGTATTAGTTTGCTTAATCGCGGTTATACAGAGCAAATTCTCACAATGAATCCAAGCACAATTACTGTGGATTCTGCAAAAAAAATCATACCAACGATGATAAAAAATTCGGGACCTAAGCGTATTTTCATGGAGTCGTTAATGTCAATGTTTTATACCGGAGTAGTACAAGCCATTGTCCCGCCGATTGAAAAACATGTTGAGGAAAATGTCATTCCAAAGAAGCGCGATTTACAATCTCGAGCAAATATGATGACGGCGAAAGGTGTTGGTTTTTTTGATAAAAATACGGTAGCACTAGATAGTCAGCGCGAAGTAAAAGTAAGACAAGTAGACGAAGACGATTTACGAAATCACTTTGGTTTTTGAAATGTTATTTCCTTTCGTGGTGTGGCGTTGTAACTGACACGCTGTTCTAAGAAGTGTTGTAGAGCGGCATTTGAAATAGCAACGCTGAAAAAAGCAAATAAGTTTGATCTTACAGGAAGTCTGTGTGTTCCGGCTTGTAGGTGTCTCACAACAGATTGGCTGAAAAAATTTTTCATCATCATTAGCTTCCCTTTTCCGAACACAATAAGTTGCCACTCATTGCATAATAGAACTTTTTTAACTTATATACAAGTCATAGACTCTCAAGCAAAAAGGTCATATATATTGTATTGATCATAATTATTAGTTAGAATCGCCGCGTTATTCACAACTATAATTAGAAGGAGCTGCAATGGGAATTGATAATGCAATAAGGGTTACATCTTTAAAAGAATGGGATGCGCTCATACAAGATGTTAGAACAGGAATAAAAACAGTTGATGCTATTACATTTGGAAGTGATTTCAAAAAAACAGTCAATTGGGAGACTGTGTTAACAAGTCTTAGTACGTATATACCGAATCTACAATATTTATCTTTATCACAACAAAATATTTTTGCAGAGGATTTACGCTGTCTTTCACAGCTACAACATTTAAAAGAATTATCGTTATATTGGTCTAATATTACCAATAATAATAAATTCTTTTCGCAATTGCCCGCTACTTTAGAGTCTTTAGATTTCTCAAGAACACGTGTTTGCATGAATAATGATGCAGATGAATTGAAAAAACTTTTAGAACGTTTAACTCATTTAAAATCTTTAAATCTAGCTTCAACTCAGCTTAATACCTTTCCCCGTTTAACAAAGCCTCATGAAAGCTTAACAACATTAGAGCTTTATCATCATGATTGGGGCAATCCAAATATGAATTTAGATGCTGAAGACCTGAAAAATATTTTTATTAATTTTCCGAATCTTAAATCGTTAAATATTATTGCTTGCCGTTCTATTGGTATACGTAATCCGAAGGTCGTAGAGCTAATAAATCGTTTCGCAGAAATTGAAGGCTCTTCATTATATGCAGACGGTGAAATTACATATTATTTTAATCAATGTAAAAATATCATTTATATAAAAAAACATTTTAATTTCTCAGAAGACCAATTCAATTTGTTGCTTAAAGATTTTTATAAAATAGAAGAACTGGCAAGTCCCGCAGTTAAATTTTTACTTGAAAAAGCAGGTCGTACTCCGCAGGAAATAATACAATTGTATGAGCGTAACCTAAAGACGTTTGTTTTATTAAACGAACCTGGTGTGCTTTGTTATATAGAAAAAAATTATCTTAGCTATGATGAACTGATTCAACTATGCGACAAGCATGGAAGATCATTGCTGACCCTGATGAATTTTGATAGTTTGTATCTTATGAACGAAAAGCAAGTGCCATTTACGAGTCTTTTGGCTCTCTTTGAGAAAAATCCACGTTATCTCGCAGGTATGATTTCATTTTCCTCACGTTATGACAAAACAAAAGAAATGATTGAAGCTGAAATTGCAATGCTTCTTAGCTCAAATGGGGAAGATAAGGCAGTCTTTAAGAAATTAGATAAACAAAATTATGAGATGAAATCTTTTATTTTAGACAATAAAAACGGTATGATTTTATCGGGTAATGATATTGCCAATATTTTATATAACTTTCCCGCCTTAGAAAGCTTGGATATGAGATTACATGTACAGCTAAGTGGACCTGAAAAAGATACTCTCATTGCAAAAAAAGCGCTTGAAGATTATTGTTTAACGCATCCCAATTTTACGCTTACTACGTCAAGCTATGATATGAGTGAGCTCTATCGAAGAGCCTGCGGTATAAAATTTTACGTACAAACGTGTGGGGTGCCTATACAAGAATTGTATGAGCTAGAAAAACAACATCCAGAGCAGTTTAATGTTTTGATGTACGCAGACGTGCAGCATTTGATGACAGCTTTATCTCTTAATTTTACTGAGTTATCTGTGCTTTATCTCACTTATCAGTATCGTTTAATAACTTTTGGTTCGTATGAAGTTAGAGAATTTTTAGAAGATAAATTATTATCCTTTAAAGAACTAACTGATTTATATAATGAAAATCACGAAAAATTTAATAAATTGATTAATTATAGAATACATGATTTGATGAAAGATCATGGAGTCACGTGGGATAAAATAAATCAAATATATGCGAAAGATCCAAATGCGTTTAATGAATTTTGTGTTTTTGATACCAAAGAAATGGTGTATGAAAATATACATAAATTATTGCATATAGATAAAGTTGAGAAACTTGAAACACAAGTGAAAACACTCACTATAACCGATGAATCCAAATTGAATGAACCTGGGTTAGAGCGAGATAAAAAACAATTAAGTACTGCTGATAATATTGTTGGTTTGTTTTATAATACCAAGCTTCGTTTTCATAAAGATCAAGCTGATTTAGCTGCAAAATGGTATTTAAGCATTGTTGAGAAAAAAATTCCTAACATTTATCAGCAACGTGGATTCACTTCTAAGAAAATGGAATTGGCCTTAACTTTCGAGCAAAAATTACAATTTGTGGAAAGTCTTTCTAAAAATCTCTGGTTTAGATTGTCTCAGGATGTCAGCTTAAATATAAAAGGACAAAACTCTTTGTATCTTAATTGGAGTAATGACTATATTACGCAAGCTTTAAAAGATGCAAAAATTGATATTGATAATTCGAAACAGTTAAACATTTTTGCTTTTATAGGGCATAAAGGAAAAACAAGCTATCAACTTGGTGATGAAGTAGGAAGTTGCAAGGATTATCTTGAAAAAGCCGAGCAAAATCTTTCAGAAAGTTTCAAAAGATTACGTGTGAATTAATTTGCGTCATCTGCTTTACGGACTGTTTATTCCAGAGGTATTGGAATCTAAAATGTCTACATCTAATGGTACAGGGATGGCGCTATGCTGTAAGTGTGCTCATGGATTATAGCTACGAGTCACCCCTTTTCTCCAATGCTTTTTTTGGAGGAAAGGGGTGGGGGAAAGGAACAGATAACATATAAGCAGAAGGCACTTTGACCCCTTTGACCTAGGAAATACGACAGCCATCATCATTGTTTAATGAAGGTTTAGGAGTTGGATCTAATTCCATACTAAACCCATCCAATTTTTTTCCTTGAAGGGCGTTATTTGCTAATTTAAAAGGAGCACTAAAGATTGATCCCAGGATCATATTGCTTGGATTGGAAGAATCCTCCATGAGGAGTTTATTAGGATAGGCATAGTGAGCTTTAACTTTTAAATGACAGCCATGAAAAGGATTGTCTCGGCCTGCAGGCATGGCTATTTCAATAGTATTTCTCTCTAATTCTTCGGCAATGTCTTGTATAGGTAAATTAGGAAGAAAAGTAATGATTTTGGCTGGAAACGGAGAACCAATCCGGAATTGTTCGAGAGTTATTTCAGGATTCTTTTTTTTGCATTCTTCTCCAACAATTTCATAAACAACGTTATATTTCCCTTTATCGTTGTTTACAATTTGTTGTGCTGCATATTGAAGCCATTGTTTTATTATTTCTGATTTATCTTGTCCTTGAGCGTGCACATTTGTTGTAGTGTGAACTGGTTTAGTAGCTTGTTTATATTGTTCGGTAAATGGGATGTTGTTCTTAGGCATGATGATTTCCTTTCTTTATTATTGTATGCGGTAGTATACAAATAAAAGAAAAATATACAACTAAAACGTGGGGTAAGATGGTTTAATGCAAATCACCACCTTACCCACGATAATTAAGTCTTCGACGATCGCTTTCTTTCATGCTCCTTCAAAAACTTCTTTCGAACACGAATGAATTTAGGCGTGACTTCCACCAATTCATCATCTTCAATAAATTCCAACGCTTGTTCTAATGTCATCAAAATAGGTGGAACTAAAAGAATATTTTCATCCGAGCCTGCTGCACGAATATTCGTTAATTGCTTTCCTTTAGTAACATTCACAACTAAATCATTATCGCGTGTATGAATACCTACAATCATACCTTCATAGACTTCAGTTTGTGGACTGATGAGCATACGTCCGCGTTCTTGTAAATTCCATAATGCATAGGCTAGTGCAACACCCGCTTGATTAGAAATAAGTACGCCATTAATTCGACTTGGAATTTCACCTTTAACCACAGGACCATAGTGACTAAATACATGATGCAATAAACCTGTACCGGAAGTCATCGTTAAGAAATCCGTATGAAAACCGATAAGCGCGCGTGATGGGATCACATAATCTAAACGCACACGACCTTTGTTATCTTGAATCATATTTTTAAGTTCACCTTTACGCGAACCTAATTGTTCAATGATAGCGCCTTGATAAGCTGTATCTACGTCAATCGTGACTGTTTCAAATGGTTCATGCGGAACGCCATCGATATCTTTTATGATAACTTCAGGACGTGACACAGCAAGTTCAAAACCTTCACGTCGCATGTTTTCAATTAAAATAGAAAGATGTAATTCACCACGACCTGAGACTCTGAATTTATCGGGATCTGCGGTATCTTCTACACGTAACGCAACATTATGTAAAAGTTCTTGTTCTAAGCGTTCGCGAATTTTACGGCTCGTGACATATTTCCCATCTAAACCTGCAAATGGCGAAGTATTAACTTGGAATGTCATGCTTACCGTAGGTTCATCCACGATCAAAGGTGTGAGAGCTTCGACACAGGTTGGATCACATAAGGTATCTGAAATGTTTAATGTTTCAATACCAGTGATTGCAACAATATCGCCCGCATTAGCCATTGGAACTTCACTTCGTTCCAAGCCTAAATATTCGAGCACTTGTAAAATACGTCCTTGGCGAGTTTTATTTTCGGTATCAATAATGGTAACAGGCATATTGGTTTTGACTTGACCGCGACGAATGCGACCAATGCCTATCATGCCCACATAGCTTGAGTAATCAAGCGTCGTGATTTGCATTTGGAAGGGACCATTTAAATCCACAGGCGGCGGCGGAACATGATTAACGATAGTCTCAAATAATACTGACATATCTTCTGATTTTTGATCGGGATCTAATACGGCATAACCTAATAAAGCTGAGGTATATACAATAGGAAAATCAAGTTGCTTATCCGTTGCGCCAAGTCTATCGAATAAATCAAACACTTGATCAACCACCCAATGAGGACGTGCGCCCGGTCTATCAATTTTATTTATGACAACAATAGGGTTTAAGCCTTTATCAAAAGCTTTTTGGGTCACAAAACGTGTTTGTGGCATAGGCCCATCGACGGCATCCACAAGTAATAAAACCGAATCAACCATCGCTAAAATACGTTCGACTTCACCGCCAAAGTCAGCATGTCCTGGGGTGTCTACGATATTGATACGATAATCGTTCCATTTGATGGCGGTATTTTTGGCAAGTATGGTAATGCCGCGTTCACGTTCAAGGTCATTGCTGTCCATGACGCGTTCAGTGTTCGTGGTCTTTTTGGAAAGACTGGAAGTTTGTTGTAAAAGTTTATCGACCAATGTCGTTTTGCCATGATCAACATGGGCAATGATTGCTATATTTCTAAGTTGTTCTGCCACGTTATCCACCCAGGGAGTTAAAAAGGGATCTATATTACCTCAACAGGAAGATTATAGCTATTTTTAAACCCCAGCTTGTTGTAACCGTATAAAATAAACACTAACAAATCGCAAAAGTTTTGTTGTATTATATTTTAACCCGGTTAAAATAAAGATATGTTTATCCTAACCCGGTTAAAACCTAAATGAATGATACCCTAATTCAGCTTCTCCATCAGTCTAATCCATGGTTAAAAAGACCAGAAATTCAAATTATATCAAATGGTTATATTCATCGTTTGCAAGCTGAAAAATTATTGTCTCCTGAGTGGGATACGCTTTGGTTAATCCTTGTTGGCCCAAGGCAGGCTGGCAAGACAACTTTGGCAAAATATCTAGCGCAAACATTGATCAACGAAAAACGATACGATACCTTACTTTATTTAAATTGCGATCTCTATGAAGTAAGGCAATGGCTAATTAATCCATTGTTTATTCAAGATGCCATGGATGAATTTAATTTGAAACATCCGATTATATTGATTGATGAAGTGCAACGTTTAAATAATCCTGGTTTATTATTAAAATCATGTGCGGATTTAAAGTTAAATATAAAAATGATCGCAACGGGTTCATCACAACTTGAAATCAAAAGCAAAGTACAGGAATTTCTGACAGGAAGGCATATTGAATCACTCGTGCTACCGCTTAGCTATCAAGAAATCGAAAACGTAGATTATCAGGAATTAATTTACGGTTGTTATCCTGCTATTGTAAAATCCAATGAGAAAAAAATATTATTACAACAAATTTTTCATGACTATATCGACAAGGATATTATCGAAATATTAAAAATTAGCAAACCTGATATCATGCAAAAACTCATTACATTACTTGCGCATAGCGGAGGTCAGCTTGTTAACTATAATCAATTAGCAACGGATTGCATGATATCTGTGCCTACTATCCAAAATTATCTTTCCGTACTTGAGAATACTTATACTATTGCGCGTCTTACACCATTTGTTGGTAATAAGCGAAAGGAAATTACGAGTAACCCCATTTTTTATTTTATTGATAATGGTTTTAGAAATCAGTCATTACAGAATTTATCATTATCACTTGAAACAAGGCAAGATACTGGCTTATTGGTTCAAAGTGCAGTATTTCAGGAAATCATAAAACTAAAAACACAACATTTTTATGATTTCAAAATTCATTTCTGGCGGACGCAAAGCGGAGCAGAAGTGGATTTTATTATTTATAAAAATTCGGAATGTATTATTCCTATTGAGGTAAAATTTATAACGATGAATGCTCCCAGTGTTACAAAAGGATTTCGTTCTTTTGTCGATGCTTATAAACCTCGATATGGATTTTACATTACTAAGAATTTTAATCAAAAAATAATGATAAATGATTGTGAGGTCCAGTTTATTTCTTTCGCAAAATTGATTTCATTTTGTGAAAAACTTAAGAAAATAATTACGTAACAAGTCGCGCATTGCAGCGCTTTTTGGAGAAGATTTTATGTCATTTAAAATAGCCACTTGGAACGTGAACTCCTTACGCGTGCGTCTCCCGCATGTGTTGGAATGGTTGGCAGCGTATAAGCCTGATGTGTTAGCGATTCAAGAAACCAAGCTTATGGATCCAGATTTTCCCGTCGATGCCATAAAGCAAGCGGGTTATGAAGTTTGTTACAGCGGTCAAAAAACATACAACGGTATGGCAGTTTTGAGCCTTAGCTCTTGTGAAGATCTTATGACGGATATCCCAGGATTCAATGATTCTCAGCGTAGAGTGCTGGGTGTTACTGTGGGCGGCCTTCGTATTATTAATCTTTATGTGCCGAATGGTGAAAGCGTAGGTTCCGAAAAATATGCTTATAAATTAGATTGGCTGCATCATTTGCGATTATTTCTTATAGAAGAAGTAAAAAAATACCAGAATATCATTATCTTAGGTGATTTTAATATAGCACCCGAGCCACAAGATGTGCATGATCCTCTGGCATGGGAAGGTAAAGTATTATTTAGTGAAAAAGAACGCGAGGCATTGCGTGATTTAATGAGCGTGGGTTTTGTTGACAGTTTTCGTCTGCATGCTCAACCAGAAAAAAGCTATACTTGGTGGGATTATCGGATGAATGCTTTTAAGCGTAATATGGGTTTGCGTATCGATCATATTCTCGTAAGCCATGAGTTGGGTGAGAAATGTGAGCGTTGCTATATTGATAAACTTCCACGTGCTTTGGAGCGGCCTTCGGATCATACACCGGTTATAGCAGAGTTTAATATTTAAATGAGGAATTCATAAATGAGAAGGTTAGGCTTTTTTCAGAATGGCGTAACTGCAATGAGTGGTGGTTTGCTTGATGGCAGGAGAGTTGGTGCTTTATTGGACATTGAAAATCAAGGACATAAGCTTGTTGTGGGTGGGGTGATGTCCGCCATAACCGTCTTGGGTGGTTATTTGGCCTATAAAGCAAATAATTACGCAGTACATCCTAAATTTTCAAATAGATCCGTATCGATTATAGGTTCAATTGTGGGGTTGGCATTAGCTCACATACCTCTGGTATATCCTCATGTTCATAAAAGATATGTAATGAAGGAGGAATTCGAGCAATTAGCGAATCATTTAAAAGAAAAGGTCGGCTCGTTAAATATTGCGCAAGAAAAAGCGGATAAAGTTATTGAACAATTAAAACATTGTACTTTAGCAGAGGAGAAAAATTCTCATATTGTAGAAACATTGGGTCGCAGAATCACGATATTAAGAGAGTTAAATCAAATAGTTACTGACCATAATAGGGATGCGGATCTTTTTGAATCATTATTAGATGATTTGCTTGCAAATAATACACTTGATCGAGTGTATAAAAGAGAAAAGAATCTTAATGCAGTTTTGCGCCCGACTCCATGTGCTCCTCGCAATGACAGACCGCAATGATGGAGCCTCGCGGGTAGAATTCACGTTAAAAAATCATTTTGGCTTGATTCATCTTTTGTACTCAGCTATCATGACCGACCTATTCTACTCAGGCATGTTTTAAAGAGAGGTTAAATTATGAAACAGGGAATCCATCCAGATTATAAAGAAATCAAGGTGACCTGTAGTTGTGGCAATACTTTTGCAACACGCTCAACCACCAGTAAAGAAAATTTATTGATCGAAGTTTGCTCAATGTGCCATCCGTTTTATACTGGCAAACAAAAGATTGTTGATACCGCAGGTCGCGTTGATCGCTTCCAGCAAAAATATGCGCGCAGAGGCAAGCCATCTGCTAAAGCCGCTGATCAGCAAGGCTGAAGTGTTTCCTTGTAACAAGATTTGTGTGCAATGACAATGAGTAAATCGCGCCATCTAAAAGGTGGCGTTTTTTATTGGTTTCAACCACGACCTATGCATTATTAAGGTATAACGGTTATGACTGACCATTTACACAAGCTTGCTCTTGATTACCATGCTTTGCCAAATCCTGGCAAAATCAGTGTCGTCTCTACCAAACCGGCTAAAACACAAGATGATTTATCCTTGTGTTATACCCCTGGTGTGGCTGTCCCTGTATTGGAAATCGCGAAAAATCCGCAAGCTGCTTATCAATATACGAGTAAAGGGAATTTAGTCGCTGTTATTTCAAACGGCACAGCAGTATTAGGCTTAGGGCAAATGGGTGCTCTAGCGAGTAAGCCTGTCATGGAAGGAAAAAGTATTTTATTTAAAATTTTTGCCGATATTGATGTTTTTGATATCGAAGTCGACTGCGATGATGTGCAAGGTTTTATAGATACGGTAGCACGTATTTCTCCGACTTTCGGCGGTATTAACCTTGAAGATATTAAAGCGCCCGAATGTTTTGTGATCGAAAAAGCGCTTCAGGAAAGATTATCCATTCCCGTTTTTCATGATGATCAACATGGTACTGCCATTGTCGTAGCTGCGGGTTTATTGAATGCGCTGGAATTACAAGGCAAAACGTTAAAAGAAGCAAAAATAGTTTCTGCAGGTGCCGGTGCTGCAGGTATTGCTTGTATGCAAATGTTAGTGAAGTTAGGTGTGCCTGTCGAAAATATTCTGCTTGTCGATCGTGAAGGTGTTATTCATCATGAAAGAAAAGATTTAAACGAATATAAACAATTTTTTGCAAATAAAACCCATAAAAAAACATTAGCAGAAGCTATGCAAAATGCGGATGTGTTTGTCGGTTTATCAGGTCCGGATGTGGTAAATGCTGCAATGATTAGAAGCATGGCAGACAAACCTATTGTTTTTGCTTTATCTAATCCTGATCCTGAGATTACGCCTGAACTTGTTAAAAGCGTTCGTAGCGATGTGATTATGGCAACAGGTCGTAGTGATTATCCAAATCAAGTCAATAATGCGCTTTGCTTTCCTTATATTTTTCGGGGTGCCTTAGATGTGCATGCTTCACGTATCGATGAAGCGATGCAATTAGCGGCGGTGCGTGCGATTGCCGATTTGGCGCGTGAACCTGTGCCAGAAGATGTATTAGCAGCGTTTCATTTACAACATTTAACTTTTGGACCCGATTATATTTTGCCTAAATTATTAGACAAACGTTTAAAAGTAAGAGTTTCATCTGCGGTATCAGAAGCAGCCATTGCTTCAGGTGCAGCTAAACGATTTTTCTCACCCTCATCGGAATGATGAATGTGTTTGGGGATAGATATGATGCAGTTTGCTAAGAGAGGATGTTCGTATGACGGAGAATACCTTAAAATCAGTATCGTTGGATTTTTCAAATATGGAAACTAGAGAAAAATCTTCAACGATCATGCCTTGGGTCATTTGTGGTTTAGGCGCGCTATATTATTGCTATGAATATTTGTTGCGTATAAGTCCGAGCGTAATGACGCAAGAACTGATGCGTATGTACGATTTAACTGCGACAGAAGTTGGGCTTTTTTCAGCATATTACTATCACGCGTATGTTCCTTTGCAAATTGTTGTCGGTTTGCTTATGGATAGATATGGTCCTAGACGTTTGTTGACATTCGCTTGCATGCTCTGTGCTTTCGGCACTTATTTATTTGCCGGCGGTTATAGTTTACATATTGCAGAAACAGGACGTTTTTTAGTGGGTTTTGGCTCAGCATTTGCTTTTGTAGGTGCTTTAAAACTTGCAACCATTTGGTTACCACCGCATCGTTTTGCACTTATTTCAGGTATTATTACCTGTTTAGGTATGATAGGTGCAATGATAGGCGATATTTTGTTGCGCCATTTAGTTGATGCATTTGGATGGCAGGTTACGATTTATGCGTCAGCTGCGATTGGTGTGATCTTAACTGCCGTGATTTGGAGTGTAGTACGGGATGCTAAACCGCAACAATCACCTTTTCATACGCAATCATTAAATTTCCGCGGCTTATTATTTGGCATGTGGGGAGCATTAAAAAATCCACAAATTTGGTTGAATGGGTTCATTGGTCTTTTATTGTATCTTTCATTGTCTGCTTTTGCAGAATTGTGGGGTATTCAATACCTAGAGCAATCTCATGGCTTTTCAAGTACAGCAGCCGCGCATGCGAATTCATTAATCTTTTTAGGTTGGGCAGTCGGCGGACCATTATGGGGTTGGATATCTGATTCGATTCGTTTGCGACGCTTACCTATTTTGTTGGCATCTGTTTTTGCGCTTATTACGATTGTGATTATTTTATATGTGCCAGGACTTTCCTCCATGCAATTATATTTATTACTTTTTGCATTTGGACTTGCATCGAGCGCGCAAATATTAGTATTTGCTATTGCAAGAGAAGCAACTCATATGGGTATCACAGGAACTGCCATTGCACTCACCAACTTTTTTGTGATGGTAGGTGGTAATGTATTTCAACCTGTCGTTGGAAAATTATTAGATATGCGATGGGCAGGCACCATGTCTGACGGTGTGAGAATTTATTCTCCCGAAGCTTATCAATTTGCGTTATCCATCATGCCTATTGGTATTGCTTTAGCTATTTTGATTGCGTTTTTCATTCGTGAAACACATGCGCAGATAAATAGATAACTTGCCTTATGCGCGTTGAAACCGAGCCGCGACCGTCAGGGAGTGATCACGGCTCTAAATGAATTGTGTCTCTAAAAGCCGTGATCACTCCCTGACGGTCGCGGCTCGGTTTTAAACACAGCACGATTTGCCATTTCTTCAAGCAATAATTTTACAATCTTAGGTGAGTTTTTCGCATAAAATAACGGTGTTTTATTCCATCGATCCGCTAACTGAGGATTAACTCCAGCATCAAGCAGCAAAGTTACTATTTCAGGCTTTATTCCTTCAGATGCATGTATGGCAAGATGAAGTAATGATTCATCCTTTGAGTTTTGAATATTAGGATTGATACCTATTTGAAGCAAAGTTTTAATAATAAGTACATGTTCTCCAAAAATGGCATCAGCCATAAATTCTGTGATATCAAGATGTGTATTTGCGAATTCTAATAAACTATTTTTCAATATGGGATATGTTTCTAGATAAGGTGCGACAATTGCAAAAAATTTTCTTTTTTCAGACTTATTTTTGGGGGAATAATATATCAATAATATATTAAGATCTTCGAGCGTTAGATTTTTTTTATGATGCAGTATGCAATCTATCCGATCTTTTTTATGTAATAGCGCGGCTAACAGAGGATCACAATGTTTAGGAATAGTAGGTATTCGATCATCACTAGAAGATTTAAGAGCCTCTGGAGCAATGCATCTAACATGATTGGCAGAAAAATCAAACTTGATTATTAAAGTTGTTTTACTTATGATTGAAATTTCAATAGCTTCTTTTGTTTTAACAAAATTAATTTGTCTATGTATATCAGAAAATTGTTCAGATAATTCTTGAAAAGATGTTGCATGACTTCCGAAAAGGTGATTCATCAAAGGGATGAAATTATCGAGAGAAAGATTCAGTTCATAATTTTTATTATTGTAATAGCTAAGAAAATCATGACCAGAAACCATATCCATAAATAATTGCCCAACTTCTTGAGCATTGACTTTCGTTGCTTTAAATGATTGTCTTTCGTAAAAAGCAAGCAATTTTTCATGAGGTTTTAATGTGGTAGGTAATTGTCTAAAATTAAAAATTTTTCCATCATGCAATATAATATTAATCAAATTATGGTATGCAGCTTCCACGCAGTTGGGTACGGGAGTTTGATTATTATATCCATAAACATCCGTTATCATTACTTCGGGTAAAGCATCGGCTATGATCAAATGGCTTATGATTTCCTCATAATGAATTTTTAAAATATCGCTTTGATGTAGGTCGCGTTGCTCTGGATTTGAATCGAGAGCTATGTTTCGTACCTGCTGGAGTATATTTTTACCTATTTCGAGGTCATTATCATTAAATTCATGTGCCTTGATGCGTAGCGTTGGACTTAATTGATGTAATGTATTTAAATAATCGTTTGGTTTTTCTGCTTTATACGAAAGAAAGGTTAATAATATATTTTCAGTCATATGAGTGGGATAGCGTGACCCGCACTCTTTTTTAGCATTTGACATTATATTTAATAATTGAAGGATTTTGCTTTTTGAGATAGAGGGCGTCATTTCAAAACATAATGCTTCGCGAGTTTTAGGTGAATCAAATGTGCCTTCATCAAAATAATGCATAATCTTTGCAATGATTTCTGATGTTAAAAAGTAAGCGGCTTTGGATTTGCTTTGTGTATTTCTAAGCGGGTGATTTTTATCTTTTTGATAAAACAATTCTTTTACTAGTTTAACGTTTGCAGAGTCAATTTTTGCATCATAGAGTTTTTTAATAATGCCTAATTCACGACATATGATACCTTTTAAAGGTGATGATGGTAGCGCACCCGTGTTTTTTACATGGATTGCGTCCATGTAAAACCGTGTGCGCTGGAAATTAAAAGGCCTTTTTGAGTTAAGCCATAATTTATGTATGATAGTGGTTGATTTCAAAGCTTGCTATTCACTTATTTTTAAATGTTATAGATGAGTCATTACCGGTCATCCAGATCTTGCTTTTTGCGCTGTTGCTGACTGATATAACGGTTGTTTCTTCAAAGACTACCGTGCCAATTTCTTTGTCACATTTTGAAATATTTATGTTGAGCGTGCAACGATTGTTTTGATCCAGGCAAGATTCTTTAAAGCTTGCTTCATCGATAGTTTTTGTGGTTCCGGCTGGAATAAAGCCTGTTGCTTTAGAGGGATCATGATTCATAGTAAAAGATAAATCATAGGATGATTGATTTTCAAGTATGATATCATCTGCAAATACTAATGTTGAAGCACCATATAAACATGTTGTTATGAAAAGTGAACCTATCGTTTTTTTAAAATGCATAGCTATTTCCTCTTTTGATTTTGATCCCATGGACCGTTAAAAAACAAATTAAAACTATTACTACCCGTACCGACATTATAAGGACCGTAAACAGCAATAGTTTGCACACCTTGATTTATATCAATGACAATCATTGAAATAGGATTGCCTGAACAATTATCTGTTTGAAAAACATAGGTCTTGCAATGCGACGGATTCTTTTGACAAACGTTATTTATAGTTTCTCGTGATATGGTTTTTATGCTCATGGCATTAATGATTCCAATATTTTCAGAGCAAGTGTTATCTATGCTAAAACTTAAAGATTTGAATGATGCGTTTGAAATAGTTAACCCTCTGCTCCATTTGTTTAGATGTGGGGCTGCTATCGCTACACTTGCAGTGGTTAATAACACAAGTAATCCAAGCAAATTGCGAATAGGATTTGAGTGATGGTGTTTTAACATAGCCATTCTTTCCTTAAGTAATATTCCGGTATTCCATTTGCATGTCGTGACAAAATTCTGAGAAGGTGGATGGATAGCCGATTTCAATAATGCATATCCATAAGCTTTTTTTTCGTGAGATGAAAATTGTTGGCAAAGCATCGAATCACAAGATAATTCTTGTGCAGCACGAAAGTATCGATAAGAGAATAATATAATGGGATTAAACCAATTTATACATATTATGATGAGCATTGCTGTGTTAGCTATTAAATCACAACGTTGATAATGCACGCATTCATGCTGAAGAATATATTTTTGCTCGGTGGATGTGTAATCTTGAAAAAAATTATGAGGCAAATATATTTTTGATTTTATAATATGACAAATGATGGGTGATAAAATGATAGATGATAAGCAAATTCTTTCTAAAGAAATTAAATTTACGCTGGACAAAAGATTATTTACTATGTTTTTTTGGTTGCTCGTCAGTAGAGAAGATTTTTTCTTTAATAAAGCAATAAATTGAAAATGTTTAAATAAAATATAAACAGCGCAAAATGCTGTACCTATTAACCAAGTTATAAAAATTATATTTGTTACGGAAAAGCTAGAAACAAACGATACATATTGTATTTGTTGCCCTATATCGAGTGATTTTTTTAAAGGCTGAAAATTGATATCTATATTAGGAATAAAATTCAATGGTAGCCAAACGACAAACCAAGGAATAAAAATAATAAACCACAAATAATAATTCCATCGTGCCCCAGTATATTTGATAAGAATTTTTCTAAATAAAACAAATATACTGATAAAAAATGTTGAGCAGATTGAGGCAAGTAATATGTGATGAATCAATTGGCTAATCATTTGATTCTAGCTCCTGAAGAATCGCTTTTAGTTCTTGTATATCTTCGTTGGAAATTTTTTCTTGTTTAACAAAATGAGCCACTAGAGGACTTATTTTTCCCCCGAATAGACTATGTATAATGCCGCATGAAGCTGTGTTGAGATAATCGTTTTTTTTAAGCAAGGGGTAGTAAAGATAACGATTTCCATCCTGTTTGTAACTGATGGCTTTTTTCTTTAATAAGCGAGTTATGAGCGATTTGATAGTTCGATTATTCCACGATTCTATGTTCTGTAATGCGCTAATAATCTGACTGGCACCTAAGGGAGAAGTTTCCCATAATATTTCTAGGATTTTTAATTCAGCCGCGCTAATTTTTTGAGATTTTTTTGTCATGTCGCACATCAAATGATTACAATTGTAGTCATAGTACAAGGTTTACGTTTGGCTTGTCAAGTCCAGGCGAAGGTAAGGGATCCCTCAGTACTCGACCCTTATCTTCATAGGCAACCTCAAGCATTTTCATAAAATTCATCTTGCATCACTGATGTACTTTATTGTATTAATACGAGTTCATAATACAGGAGAGTTTATGATGCCAGAACCAAAATATATAATTTTGGGTGAATGGCTTTGGAAAACTGCAAGGTATGCTATCGTCACGTGATGCGCAAGTGATACGAGCGGGGATAGCTAATCTCATAGGTCATGGGACTATTCCGCCTCGTATATTGAGTAATCCTGATAGCTCTTCTTACTTTTTTGACGCGCGTTCTGATTTGGGAGTTCAGTTTTATTTAGGGGTTCATGGAGAGCTCGAGCGATGGGCTACGGGCTTTAGGGCGAAGGCAGGAAGTGATGATCATTTCCAAACTCCTCGATGGTGGCTGGAGGTGACGGGTATGATATTGGGGAGGGCTTTTCTCAAACCTTATGTTAAACAAAAAACAGAAGCCTGTGAACGTCTGCAATATCCGGAGCATCCAAAAAAATATTCCTGCATATGAAAAAAGCGGCAGACATTCTGATTAATTATACAGGCGCATCTATGGTTATGTTGAACCACCTATCACGAGTCAAGGAATGAAAAGTTCAGATAAATTAGGCTATAATCAATCCACAAAGTCTATGATCAACCTTGTTAAAGATACTGAAATCAAAAAACCGAAGCATGAGTTGATAGGTATCTATGGAGGGACTTTTGATCCTCCACATAATGGACATCTTATGGTTGCATTAGCGGCTCATGATACTTTAAAAACTAAAATTCACGTTTTACCTGTTTATATACCTACCAGTAAACATCCATCGAGCTCAGCTAAGCATCGCTTCAATATGGCTGAACAAATGGTCAAAGGTCATGAAGGATTAGTCATAGATGATTGTGAATATATGCGAGATGCTCCTTCAAAATCAATTGATACTCTAAGAGAGTTACGTAAACACTATCCTAATGGGTCACTTTGTTTGGTTATTGGAATGGATAGCCTAAATACATTTACATCTTGGTATGAATGGGAGAATATCTTAAAATTAGCACACCTCATTGTTGCCCAACGACCAGGTTACAAAGTCCCAGAAACAGGTCTTATCGCAGATATTTTAAAAGAAAGAATGGTAAAAAATAATAGTGAACTCAATGAAACGCAGGCAGGAAAAATTTTATTTTTTCATACCATGGCTGATCTCGATATTTCTTCTACCGCTATTCGCGCCGAATTAGCTACCAAAAAAAATTCAAGTATGCTACATCCTGAGGTTCTGGATTATATCAATAAAAATCATTTATACGATTCCGAGGATAAGAAGTCGACAAAAGAGGTTGATGACGAACCCTATGTCAAACCATTTTGATAATGACGATCGGTTTAATGTCCAACAACATTTGACTGACTTGAAAAATGCATTTCTAAGTTACCAAGAGGCTCAAATGAAAAAGGGATTGGCTGCTTTGGATGAATGCCTGTCGATAGCGGCGCCAAAAACAAAGCTGCGTTTTGTGTAACATGCAGAAGAACCATTCCCGTTAAACGCATTCAATTAAAAATCACTTTGTGATAATTCTGATTCACCCATCCAATAGCATAGCAGTGGCGCTGGTATCAGCATTATTTGTGTATTTGGGTTTTTTACATTTTTTAATAAACCAAAATCAGATAAAGATTTAGTAATAACAAAACCAATTTTCGCTGATTTTGTTTCACAGAAATGGAGTAATCCTTTTAGGTCGCGTGCTCCAGTATGTTCAAAGCGATATTTTACTTCAAAGGGTATAATTTCGTTTCCAAACTCGGCTATTAAATCTACTTCTTTTTCAGACTTATCTCGCCAGTACGTAAAACGAAGACTTTGTGCGTAATATCTTGCATAGAGATGTTTAAAAACAGCGGTTTCTGTCGCGATGCCTAAATCGCTAGGATCATCAAAAGCAGTTTTTCCTTTCATGAGTACGGCAGGGGCGATTGCTGCATCTGCAAGATATACCTTGTACCTTGCGCGAAGAATTTCTTTGCCATAACCAAAAGGGGGAAGTCGGTATATTAAGTGTGTTGCTTCTAATAGTTCAATGAAATGTAATACCGTTTGTTGTGCTATTTTAAGGTTGCTGCCGAGTGTAGCCATATCAAGTAATCCGCTGCCATGCATACAAAGATATAAAAATGTCATTTCAAGCTCGAGGACTCTGCGTACCCCAAAAAGAACCGTCATGTCGCGTTTTAAAACTTTATCAATGATGTCATCACGTAGCAGACGTTGGGCTTGAGTAATATTCTCTATTAAAGCAGCTTGGGGAAAGCCGCCGCGCACTAAATACTCATGGAAGTGTCCAACGTAGGGTTCTGATATCTCCGTAATATGATAAAAATCTTTTTGTGCCCAATTAAATAAATCGCGTAAAGACTTAAGTGGCGGAAGTGGCGGAAGCGAGGCTGACAATCCTTTTAAATGAAGGTATTCATAAAATGAGAGTGTGGTAAGTCGAATAGTATGCCAGCGCCCAACGCCCGATTCTTGCTTTGTATGATGTAAAGGCATTGCGGATCCAGTAAATACAATTCTACGATTTTTATTAAAATCTACCTGATGTTTAATCCAGGTACCCCGGTCTTGAATGTTTTGTGCTTCATCTAAAAAAAGGTATTCCTGTCCTTCAGCCTTTGGTTGGCGTTCTCGCCAAGCTTCTAAAACTAAATCTATGCCAGCAAGTTTAATAATGGGGTGATCAAATGTTGTGTAGAGAATATTTGCAGAAGGTATCCCATTTTTGAGTAATGTGTCTATAGCTTGAAGCAGAAGCGTAGTTTTACCAACTTGTCGTGCTCCTGAAAGTAATACGGCACGTGGTGCTGGTGGCTTCTGAATCCAGCTAAACAATTCGTGAAAAGATGCTCTTCGCCATGATGGAAGGTCGGAGATAGGTTCGTCTCTCCACCAGGGATTGAAAGTGGCAAGTATCTTTATAAGTTCATGTTTGGGCATATTCATAAGTATAGTTTAGCAAAACGCTTGGTTTAATACAAGTATACTTTAGTTATTTTTAGAGTTTTAGTAAAGTATACTTATATTAAAATGAACTTTAAGCCAAGGTAAAAATAAAAGATTAATATGCATAAAATTTAACTCGTTAATGCTGGGTGGTAAGAATAGAAATGTTACAAAATTGTGACATCGTTTTTAGAGGTTCATCGTGGTGGTTGCTAACATCTTGATTTTACAGTGGCTATGGGTGCTACCACATTGAAGCTTATGGCCATTGATTATATTGGATAATTTATTTTAATCACAAAAATATACCAACAAAAATACCAACAAATCAAAGAGTTAAACCATCGATGGATCTGCGTGATTAAGTCATGACTTTGTATTTATATATACAAACTATCGTTTTAGTATCCTTATAAAATGCATCAAGATTGACTTTTAACATAAAAACTGCAATAATGCATTTATGCTATATAAAATTACTATTGAAAACTTTTTCTCGATTGCGGATAAACAGGAGCTTACTTTTGAGGTTCCTGCAAATGCGCCAGACTTGGCTTGTTTTAAAATTTCTCGATCCAATGAAAAAATTCGAATGCCCACAGTGGTTGGTTTTTTTGGTCCAAATGCTTCGGGTAAGTCAACTATTTTGCGCGCAGTTGTATCAGCCGGTATTTTTGCTTGCTATAGTTTTGACTGGGTAAATCAGATCAATCTTTTTTTTCAATCTTATAGACAAAAGGATTGGTGGGGACGGCCTACTAAAATCACGATTGAGTTTGATTGTCAGCTCAGTGATAGTGATCCATCAGCCATATTTCGTTACGAGCTCCATATCGCGCACAAGGCAGCGGATTTTGGTGGCAAAACTGTTGCGTACGAGGCTTTATCTTATGCTCCGCAAGGAAGATTTCGATCGCTTTTTGAGCGAAAGAATCAAAAGATTCATTTCGGACGTGAATTTGGTATTTCCAATACTAATGACCCAAGAAAAGAAAGTATTCGTCCAAATGCAAGTGTAATTAGTACGCTAGCAAAATTAAATCATCCATTGTCTATATATCTAAGCCAGATAATCGGAACATTACAGACAAACTTTCTCGGTGTTAGTAAGGTTAAGCAAGATGCTAATCAGTGGTTATCAACTTACGCTCAAAATAAGGATTGTTTGAATCGGTTAAATAAAGAACTGAGGCGATTGGATATAGGTCTTGAATCTATGACTGTTGAGCAAAGTGACCATGGTTTGTTCGCCAAGTTGTATCATACCGGCCTTGATGATTTTATTTTTTTAGCAGAGGAATCATCGGGTACTCAGCGTTTCATTGAGATTTTCCCTCGGCTATATTATGTTCTTGAAACTGGTGGTATCGCTATTATTGATGAGATTGACACTGATTTGCATCCTTTATTGTTACCGGAGTTATTCCGGTGGTTTGGTGATCAAGAGCGTAATCCACGAGGGGCTCAATTGCTATTTACTGCGCATAATCCCGCCCTATTAAATGATTTAGAAAAAGAGCAAGTATTTCTCACTGAAAAGCCAAGTGGTCAATCCACGAATGTGTATGGAGCGCGAGATATTAAAGGATTGCGTCGAGAGCCTAGCTTGATGAAAAAATATCTTGCAGGTGAGCTAGGTGCGGTACCTCATATCGGATAATAAATGAGAAAAAAGATAATAAAGCAACGTACACGATATTTTTTGGCTGTAGAAGGTGATAGCGAGCAGTCATTTGTGAAGTGGCTTCAGAGTTTGGCTGAGGAATTAGGGTTGCATATACATTTAGATTGCCAACCCCTGGGTGGCGGTGGTTATGAAGTGATGCTTAAAAGGGCTGTGCGCTATTCACAGCGGAAAGAAAGGAATAAGCTTAAAGTTTCTATATTGTTAGTTGATGCTGATCGTACAGTCAGCGATGATAATTGGTCATTAGATCAACTGCGAGAGGCTGCGTCTAAACACAAATTTACTGTTGTTTTTCAGATTCCAAATCTAGAAGGCTTATTGCTGCGTTTGTTGCCTCGAAACGAACATTTACAGTTAAGTTCATCTTCTGCTCTTAGTCGGTTACGCCGTGTTTGGCCTGACTATCAGAAACCGGCGAATGCGCGGATGCTAGCATCAAAGTTTTGTTTAGACGATTTGTTACGTGTTGCAAAATTGGATTCGGAATTAAATTTATTGTTATCTACGCTAGGGTTGAGTAATGGATGATCGCAAATTGTTTTCACAATTTTATTCAGTTGATACAAATAAATATGAAGATAAGCCCAGGTTTCGCCTTAGATTTTTAAAATATCTTGAGGATTTTGTTAATCATAATTCTCCGCAAAATATTTATTTAAAATGTCGTGCACAAATGGGGCTGGACATTGAAAAAATACCGTTAGCTAATGCGCGGCGACGTGATGAGTATCTTTATGCCGTTGAAAAGCTGTTTGCTGAAAGATCAATGTTTGATATTTTAGATTTTGCTGGGATTTGTTATTACACATTAGAGCCTTATCAAGCCGACAATCATTATCTTGTAGATAGCCTAAAAAATTATCTGATCGAAGTTAATAAAATTTTTCGAGAAGAGTCTATGTGTTATGTGATGCATTATGATGGCAGAATTCGATATTATCCTGATGAGGAATTTCATCAAACGATTAAATCAACTTTAATTATTTTAAATAAGCCAAAGTATCAGGCTAACCTCAAGGTATTTAATGATGTATTAGATGATTTTTATAAAAATCACAATAAAGAATCGCCTATTTACGAATTTTTTAAATGTTTAGAGACGTTTGCTTTATCACTTATTAGTGACAAAAAATACAACAGATTAAACGATTCCTCTATTGATCGATTAATGACAATTGTTACTGATCATATCAATTCTGATTCTGGTTATATGGAATATGACAGAGAAGCTATATTAAATATTCGTGGTATTTTTGCGAAATGGACTCTTATGGCGCATAAATATCGACATGGAAAAGCTGATCAAGTTAATAATGATGTTCCTTCTGAGTTATTTAACTATATTTTTACTACGGGGATCTCAATTTTTAGATTTCTATTAGAAATAGATGATAAATACAATATTAAATCTTGATTATTGTAATTAACGAAGAATTGTGAGAAATATTATGGGTCTTGAGAGTATAATTTTAATCATTAAAAATGGTATAGGCGCATTATTGAGTTGGATTCCCAAAATAATAGATATTTTTAAAAATAAAAATCTTCCTAAAACAGCCTTAGTAATTGTAGATAGTGATACAGGATATCAAAATTATTGGCACATTGGATCTCAAAATGATAAGCCAATCTTGCAATTTGTATGCAATTTTATGGCAACCAACATTGTTGATCAACCGGTAGCCGTAGCAAATTCGACATTAGAAGGTATAAAAGGTGCTCAAGATTTAGCGGTAATTTCTATTAAAGATGTGAATTCACGATACTGGGGATCTTACGATATCCCGCCTAAGGCGCGAACGGCATTATCGATTTGTTTCATTGTGCATCCACTAAAAATGCCTGAGAAAGGTATGCCTATTAGATTAAAGGTGGTCGTTATAGATCAATTTGGAAATAAATATCGAGTCAAGAATGTTATTTTTCGATCCACTTGAGCGGCTTTGTAAAATACATAATATTAATCAATAAGAAGATTACGTACAGGAGGAAATAACTCGCCTACCTCAACTTTCAAACACTTCGCAATACGAATAAGATTTAAAGCGGCCAAATTCCGCTCGCCCCTTTCAATCCCGCCCATATAGGTTCTATCCAAGCCAACTTCAGCCGCAAAATCTTCCTGCGAAAAGCCTTTGTCTTTTCGAAGTTGTCGTATTTTGGCGCCTAGTTTTACTAAGGAAGAATGTTTTTTGTTCATTCTCTTAGAATAAATTTGCTATACTCATCGCACCACGGACTATGAGTATCATATGGTGCGTTTCAAAAATATAACTTGGATAAGGTTCAATATGAGAAAAATAATGTTAATGCTATGTTTAATAGGGTCGTCGGCAGTGTTTGCATATACGAGCAAGGGGGTGCATACAGAAAGTAAATCGGTTTATTGTCCTCCTATAGTAACATGTACGTCAGATGAATGCACATTTAACTCTTTAGAAAAGAATTACTTTGGTGATTATTTTATTAGTAATAATGATAATGATGGATCACCTTTATCATCTTCTTACTCGTTGGCGTCAACTACCGCTATGTTTCACTCAAACAGTTTTTACGAGCATTGTGGGTATCTAAGCAAAGAGAAGAAGCCTTTGAGATTATTGATAAAATCCGAAGCAAATCTAGAGGCTCATCATACCCCGGATTCCTCATGGACTTCTTCATCAAATTGCGAGGGCAATTGTCCTTTAAAAGAAAATCTTGGGTTTGTTATTCGTAATTCTATTCTCCCTGAAGATATATTATTGTCGATCAATGGTGTAGATATTCATCACCTAACAAAAGAATATACACGAGTCATCTACGAAGATGCTTTAGTTGGATGTGCGAAGCAAAAAGAGTGTTCGTTTGATATTTCCTCCAGTAATCACACAAAATATGGTTCAGTTGTAGTTAATATGGATACCATGAAGATATCAAATGTTGCTTCCTTGGATAAGGCTATTGAGATTAAAAAGACGGAATCATTCAATGCTGTAGAAATACATAAAATAGGAACAGATAATGATAGAGAAGCCATCTATTGTCCCGCAATTGTAAAGCGTGATCAAAATGGATCGTGCACTTTTGCATCTGCGTACGGTAAGTATTTTGGAGAACCACAATGTCGAGCTACCTCTTATGCTATATTTGAATTCAAATCAGTTAAATTTAATAGTTATGATTCGAGTGCTATATGTAATTATTCAAATAGAGCAACACAGGCTACAGCAACCGTGTCAATAAAAGCAGAGGCTAACTTAGAGCCCTATTTTGAAAGATCCTCTCAGATGTGGCAAATACAATCGCCAACCTATGAATGCAGTAATGCTAATGTTTCTTTATGTCCATTTAAACAACGTGTGGGTTTTATGGTGCATAATTCTAACGTAACGAATGGTATTTATGTTTCAGTTAAAGAAAAAGATATAAGTCGGCTTATTTTAACACAAAATCCATATGTGGGTATTTCGCGTGCTGATGTATCCGATTGCGGTGGGCAGAAGACATGTGTAATTGAGATAATGTCGTCCAAGCATGCGAAATACGGCTCAATTACCATTGATGTTGATACTATGAAAGTGTTAGAAGTTGTGTCTCTATATCCTTCGTATATTAAAATGGATAAATTGACCAGTGACTCATTTGATACAGTTAATATTGCTTATATTAATTTAAAATAAATGGTAATGGATGAGGCCCTCATTTTTTGAGGGCTTAATTTTGACACATTATTTGTTGATATATTCTGGCTGCCTCAGTGGGATCAGTTGTATTTATAGTTAAATTCGATGGATGTTTTCTATTGAAATGCGTATCAAATAGTTTTATCAATTTTTCTGCATCGGTAACACTTATTTTGCCTGTTAGCGCAGATGATAATATTTCTTCTTTTGTTAGGGTGAGACTAAGTTCATTTATGTTGGTAGGGTAATCTATGCCAGTTTCAACATGTTGTACTTTAGGGATTATCCGTTCGATACAAAGTCTAAGTGCATTCACATCACCATTAAGTCCAAGTTCTACTGCTTTGGCTATGAGCGCATCTGCATGCGGTTCTAATAGTTTTGCTAAATGCGTTCGTTTGCTAAGCGCACCCCTGGGCCGACCTTTTGGATTTCCTGATTTCCCTGTTTGAAAAGTCATAGCTTGTTTCCATGTTGTTATTAACAAGAGTTAGAAAGACTGACTATTATTTTAGCGAATCTAATTGGCCAAAGCATGTAAAAAATATTTAGTGTGGTTTATTTAACTGTCGGTTGCGTGTTATAGTCGCCAACTTAAATATATCATGACAATAATTAATAAATGAGGTATTTTTATGTTCAATAGAGAGAAGCCAATAAAAGAAATTTTCACAATTGAGGCTTTTCAGTCTCTTGCGAATTGGTTTTTAGATCAATTAATCGACAAAGTGGCTGTTGTAAATGCGCATCGCCAAAAGGCATCTTTGAGTGTTCTTAAGCAAATTTCAGAAGAGCAAAAGCGTGAATTTGTGCGCGCATGCAGTCAAGATATGTTCGATCAACTGCAAGATATTAAGTTAGATCCAGCACAACCAAGAGATATCATACGCATTAATGTTTCGGAGATAGCTTCTTATGCAGAAAAAGCAAATCTTCCTGCATTGTGTATTCCACCAGAAACTTTTATAAAGCCAATAGCATTTATCAGTGCTTCGGGCAGAATAACATTTGATGACGGTCGTGATCTTGGCGATATATATGACCCAAAAAAATCTATTCAATATAAGTCGAATCATTTGAAGGAAGCAAACGTTGAGGAATTAGCGGCACGCACAACACTCAAAAACGGTCATTAATAAAATTAACCACTATAAGGCCAGCAGTGTACCTACAAAACCTACAGAACTAAATTATTAATGTTTTGTAGGTTTTGTTGGTTCGAAGTTCATCATTATTTCCACGTATATTGCTGTGAAGGCCGTCCATTTCCAGAGAGGTTTTTTATTTCCTCTAGGCGTAGATAGTTATAATCAACCAATGTTGTGAGGGCTTCATTTACAATTTCAGTAGTATTTAATCCCATCCAACCTTTTTGCACAACTTGACGCGGAGTAAACGTATTGGGTAGTTTGTTACGTCGTTGAAGTATTAATCTAGCGCCAATATATGGCCCACGTGTCACAGACGCATAGAGTCTTTTTGCATGAGTAATCAGATACTCGGCCCATGATATTGCACGTGTTGTGGCTTGTGATTTAACTTGGTCACGTCCTCCCTCTATGAGCTCAAATAATAGTGCTAACCCTGCAATAGTTTGTGGCATTTTCATCAAATGAGATTGCAGGGCGGGATGTATCTCATCATTAAGATATTTCTTCATATGATTTGTGTACCAAGTATTGAATAAAATTTGTGAATCTGTGTCAAAGCGCAATTCATTGGGTGCATGATTCGGCAAGGAGTCGAGAGTGTCAATAATAGCATCAACACGTTTTTGGGCATCTGTGTCAGGTTTGCGATCGATTAGTATCCATGAATCATGGTCATCAGGCCATACCGCAAGTTGTAGTCTTTGGATAAGTCCATCATCTATAGTGCCATCGAGTGCTCCACGCACAAGTGAGGCTATTTTTGAAGGTTGTATTCCACCTATTAGCGACAAACAGCATGATTCAATTTTTACCGTGCCCCGACCTATGCGATCATAAGTGAATGAATTGTTGCCATCAAAACATTCTAAATAAAATGCTCGAGTAATAGCGCCTTCTTCGCTCTGCATAAGAGATAACCAACCGCCTAATTCATCACGAACTAGTAAAAGACCATTAGGGTTTTGATTTAAAAGTTCTCCTAATTTTTCAACGGTGGCATCATTTACAATATAACGTTTGGATACAGGCTCTTCTTTATCATCGTCCACGCTAAGCATTAACTGAATGGCCTTTTCTTTATCAAGTTTTGCAGCTTGTTCTTTTACTTTTTTGTAATTCATTTCGTCTACGGATTTCGTGGCTTTATATAATTTCAGTTCTTTTTTGTGCGCCTCTTGTGCAATAAGTTCTAATTTTTTGATGGGGCGTAATGCTTGCTTTAGTGCGGGCGACTTCATCGTGGACGGTCTACCAATAATACACCCCCATTGATTAGGTATGACTTCCCAATCATCTTGTTGTTTAGGATAAATACTATACTTGCGGCCAACAATAGCACTAATACTGGTGATTAGTGCAATAGCAATAAAATCAATGGGACACTGCGTGCGTTCTGCTGCATCGCATACATAATTCTTTAGAGAAGCCGGAAGTAAGTCATGATTAAATCGCATGACATCGGGTAATCCTTCAGGTAATGCGATGGGTTTGTCAGGGCTTTGTTTATATACACAAAGTATGGATTCATTTTTTGAGGCAGCATTTTCACGTGCATTCATATATGCAGTATGAATGGTTCGTTTTAGATAAGTGCGGTGTGTATCCCATTTTTCACGGGCGAGTGCTGATTGTCTCATTAAGAGTTCCATGCGCTTAGCGTTGTAGCCTGTCCAGAACCCCAAATGTTGTGCTAATGCCATATCGGCACTGCTTCTATCGTATACGTCATCTTTTTGGGGTGGATAGGCGACAGATAGCACTTCTTCATTATCATTCCATAGGTCGGCAAAGGATGCCCCATTTCCAAAAGCTTTTTTGCCGCTAATAGATTTTAAGGCTAGGTTTATTAATTCATCATCATCAGTTGGTCCATTCCATTCCTCAACTGGTTTCGTAGACCACCAATTGGCGTTGTTAAGGGTTGTTGTATTTGCAATGCTAGTTTTTTTAAAGTGCTCATCAATAAATGTGCTGAGAATTGCTGTGAAGTCTCTTCCAGCATCACCTGTAGCATGCCAGCCTGTTAACGCAATAAATCGATCCTCTGTATAAAGTTCTATATTAAAAGTTCCATTTTTACATGTATGTTGTAGGGGGGTGCTAGAGCCTATAATATGAAGTCCTTTGCCAGAAGAAGAAACTTCCACGGCAGCGCCAGCAAATTGATGAATAATTTGCTGTGAAAAATCAAACCATTTATTTGTAGTTGTATCAAAGCAGTTATCGATATCTATGCAAAAGAAAGGATCTTCTTTTGTTAGTACAAATCCAACCCCATGGTCTTTCCCAAATCGTTTTGCAGCTGCAATCGCCGTTTCTGCATCGGCCCAATTTTTTGGGTCGAGAGGATTTGCTACAGCCCCCGTGCGATAATCAAGTGGGCGTTTAATTTTCTTGCCAGGGTTTTTTGGGTTATCCTCTAATCTATAAATTACAAATTGTTTATATGGGCTCAGGGCTTTAAATGCTTCAGGCAAAGTTTCCATTTTTGCCTCCGAATCTTAAGTATTGCGTCATGTGTGTAAGATCACAGCCCTCTCTTGGATGATGAGTTTTGAGTAAATCATCAAACCAATTCACACACCTGAATTCCATTTCATTTGTAAAAAAGGGTGAAAAGAATGGCCCGACACCAATGACACTGATTCCTTCAGGCGGCATGATAACTACGGCAACCGCAGGATTGTATTTATCTAAGTATGTCCATAGTTCTTCTCGCTTGTTTCCCCAGACAATTACCGTTTGGGTGTATAGCCTGGCTTTGGAGCCATCTTCTTTGTAAATCACAGTTTTTTTAGCTTTGTTTGCTAGCTTTTTGGAGGTTAATTTTTTCATTTAAATGGCCTCCCCTGATTTACGAAATTCGGCAATGCGTTGAGTGATCCAATCTTTTACTTCAGATTCGATCCAGGCTACAGACATTGAGCCCAAGGAAATTGGTTTTGGGAATAAATTCTGTTGCATGAGTGCATAGATTCTTGATCGTGATAGTGTTGTAAGTCTTTCGACTTCTTTGCGGCGAATTAATGCTGGTAAGATTGTTGCTTTCATCTAAAAATCCTCAGTGTTATTAGGGATATTTAGAGTAGATCACATATGTATTGGTAGACCGTACGATATACCAAATGCTAGATGGATTTTCTTATAATTTGTTTCGCTTCTTCAGGAAGGTTAAGCTCTTGCGCTATAAGTTTAGCGGTATGAGATCTATTTTTTCTTTCGGGATCAATGGCGTCGGCCATGATTTGCCATTGCAATTTATCATCTTGGCTGTAAATAGTCTTCGCGATAGTTGCTTTTGTTGTTTTAGTTTGATTTGAATCTTTGATAGCGGCTTCCATTGCTCCCCAATCTCTAATTTCTTTTGGATAATTCTCTAAGGCCGGATCGTTGCCAGACAAAAAATGTTCTTTTGCTTGTTCAACCATAGTATGTATAGCTGGAATTGTGACTAGCAAAAGAGCTGATGCATTCAGTGGTGATTCTTCAGGTAAATTCATGAGCGTATTTAGTAATAACTGACTAGCCTTTTCAATGTCATTTCTTTTTATCGCTTCGACAGTAGGGTGTAAGCAATGTTTTGTATCTAATTCTGCTTTAGATAATTCGTCCTGGAACAATTGGGATGCATAGCCTTTTAAACCGCCGCGTTTTTTGTATTCATTTATAGGTGTGTGTTTTTCTTTGCATCCCATTTTTAAAAAGTCATCTATTCCCTTGTTCATTGTATTTCCTTAGTAGTTACTCTTTTTTAAGTTATCTAGGTAGTCAGCCCATGTTTGCATCATCTTCTTGCGCTCTTGTAGATGTGATGTGCGGTTATAAGCACGGCCATTCGGGTCACGTACTGCATGTGCTAATTGGTGTTCAATAAAATCAGGGCGAATTCCTAATACCTCATCAAGAAGAGTGCGAGCCATAGCGCGAAATCCATGTCCTGTCATTTCGGTTTTGCTAAAACCCATGCGACGTAACGCAAACAACACTGTGTTTTCACTCATGGGTCGTGCATTACTGTGTTCACTTGGAAAAACATACTTGCCATTTCCAGTGAGGGGGTGAAGTTCTTTTAAAATAATCACAGCTTGAGTGGATAGGGGAACCAGGTGTGGAACCCGCATCTTC
>Ga0207073_1040_pt1 | contig 32101 bp, 28 predicted proteins | sample Alteio_BWMinHeat_65_FD_153575 | JGI IMG/M metagenome (GOLD analysis project Ga0207073, IMG submission 153575) | Enriched cells from forest soil in Barre Woods Harvard Forest LTER site, Petersham, Massachusetts, United States -... | ecosystem: Environmental > Terrestrial > Soil > Temperate forest >...
ATGTTTCCCCCAGTCAAATCCGACGTTTCAACTTACGTACAGGCGATACCATCTCTGGCAAAATTAGACCGCCAAAAGAAGGTGAACGTTATTTTGCCCTATTGAAAGTCGATGAAATTAACTTTGAAACCCCTGAAAATGCAAAAAACAAAGTCTTATTTGAAAACTTAACACCACTTTTTGCTGATAAACAACTGACAATGGAAATTGGTAATGGCAGCACGGAAGACATTACCGCCCGTTTTATTGATTTAGTTTCGCCGTTTGGTAAAGGACAACGTGGTTTAATTGTATCGCCTCCCAAAGCCGGTAAGACCATGATCTTACAAAACATTGCGCATTCCATCGCACACAACCACCCTGAATGTTATTTAATCGTGCTATTAATTGATGAGCGTCCGGAAGAAGTCACTGAAATGTCACGCTCGGTGAAAGGCGAAGTGATTGCCAGCACCTTTGATGAACCGGCTTCCCGTCACGTGCAAGTGGCAGAAATGGTCATTGAAAAAGCAAAACGTCTCGTTGAACATAAACGTGATGTCGTGATTTTGCTCGACTCCATGACCCGTTTAGCACGCGCTTACAATACCGTTGTGCCCGCATCCGGCAAAGTGTTAACCGGCGGTGTCGATTCCAATGCCTTGCAGCGCCCCAAGCGCTTTTTTGGTGCAGCACGCAACATTGAAGAAGGTGGCAGCTTAACCATCATTGCAACGGCACTCATTGATACGGGCTCAAAAATGGATGATGTGATTTATGAAGAATTTAAAGGCACAGGCAACATGGAAATCCATTTGGATCGCCGCATTGCAGAAAGCCAAATCTTCCCAGCCATGAATATTAAACGCAGCGGTACGCGGCGTGATGACAAATTTGTTGATCCAGAAGGTTTGAAAAAACGTTGGATCTTGAAGAAACTACTTAATAATATGGAAGATGGCGCAACTGAATTCTTACTGCAACGCATGCAACAAACCACTAAAAATGAAGACTTGTTCGATGCCATGAAAGGCAAATAAGCATGGCTTACTGGTTATTTAAATCTGAACCTGAAACATTCAGCATTGACGACCTCAAAAACCGGCCCAATCAAACAGAACCCTGGGATGGCGTGCGCAATTATCAAGCACGTAATTTCCTACGTGATCAAGTGCAAATCAACGATAAAGTGCTTTTCTATCATTCAAATTGTAAGGTACCCGGCATCGTTGGTATTGCACAGGTCGTGAAAGCTGGTTATCCTGATAGCTCAGCTTGGGATGCAAAATCGCCTTACTTTGATGCCAAGAGTACGAAGGATAAACCGCGCTGGTATCGGGTCGATGTGCGGTTTGAAAAAAAATTTGATCGAATCATCAGGTTACAAGAAATTAAGCAAAATCCTGTGTTGCAGGGGATGCAAATTGCAAAAAAAGGCAATCGATTGTCTATTACTCCATTAACGAAAGCTGAATGGAATGAGGTAATTAAGGTTGCGTTAAGGTGATGAGAGGATAGTAGAGGGTGTGGTAAGAGTTTTATAGATAAGAGACTTAATAAAACATTAACCAATTATTATTTAATGAATATGCTTAACTGGGAGAAATGTAATGACTAACTCAACATTTGATATGCCATTAGAACAATACAAAACGTTTTGTGAATTACATAAAATTTCTTCAGAGACTCAATGCAAGTCTGCCAATGATTTTCAACGCTTAAGAACAACCATCATCAACAATGCACATCAGTTTATTAAATCAAATTTTCATCCATCAAACATCGAAACAATGCAAAAAGAAATTGATCAAATTCGCATGTTTTTTATATTAAATTTAAACAATCTGGATCAAGAAGAAATCTATAAACGTGATTTTATTTTTACCGTATTCATGAGAGAAATAATACACCTTCTAAAAGAACACTTTAATTATATCTATCAGCTAATAGATGAAATTCCTGAAGATCAACTTGAATCCGCAAATATCATTGAGTCAGGCAATAAAACAGAAGATTTGAAAAAAGCTGAATTTGCGAAAACAACCCAAATTAAATATGACATTATTGAAATAGACGATAAAACACAGCCAAGTACATCGCGCGTAAAATGCAACATAAAATTAAGTGAAAACAATAATAGAATACTTGAATTTGCAAATAACAAATCAGTAACGTTATCTGAGTCAGAATATAAGAAATTAAATTTGCAACCATCTGATGGTCAAGTTGAGCTATCTCGACAACATTTAATAAATATCGCCGCCACTACTGGATACGCACATGATAATTCATTAAGCATTGCAAAACAGGCTGCCTTCAACACCTTAAAACGTAAAAACGGGAATGTATTTACAAGTTACGAATTTAAACAAAATGCATTACGCGACTTCTCTATTGTGCAATTTTCAAAAAATTTGCTTGCCACACAAGATTTAGTAACCAAATTCTCAAAAAACCCTGAACTAACTCGTTCTACAACATCGTGGGAATCAATCTCTATATGGATAGATCAATTAATTGCCTCGATCAAAACAGGGGAAAATAAATTCAATTACAAAGCACTGACCACAGTGAATATGTTTGCTTCTGCTAATAAAAAAGTGGATATGAGCATTGAAGAAATAAAACAAGGCATTGCTCCACAAAGAACCATTTCTTAGCCAACCCGGTTGTTAGATAGTAGGGTGGATTAGGTGCGTTTTTTGCACCGTAATCCACCAAATTATAAAAAATATCATTATTATTTTTGGTGGATTACGGCAAAAAGCGCCTAATCCACCCTACTATTTCTCCTACTTCGCATCTTCTAGCGGTTTAAAAATGATTGTCAAATGAATATATTCAATATATTACCTCAACCATATTGACAATACACAATAGCATATATATACTATTGTGTATGTGGACGATATATGAAAAAAAATCACTTGTTAAATCTCTCAAAACGATTCCTTTACACATTAAGAAACAATATGAAATCTGGAAAAGGATAATCGAACTGCAAGGCACGCAGGGCTTACGGGCAATCAAAGGCTACCACGATGAAGCCCTGCAAGGAAGATGGAAGGGTTTTCGTTCCTCAAGGCTCTCGCTACAATGGCGCGTTATTTATAAAGCAGAGAAAGAAGAATTAGAGGTTTACGTAATAGATATAAATGCTCATAAATATTAGTGAGGTCAACTATGAAAATTAATAAAAAAGATTTTGTGAAGGCAAGAGTACATGCTCATCTTACACCAGGAGAAGCACTTAAAATGATTCGTGAATTACAAGGGTTAACCCAAGCTGATCTGTCCAGAAAAACAGGCATTAGCCAATCGAATATCTCATCACTAGAGAGCAACGCAAGGCAAATGGGTCGCGAACGAGCAATTATTTTTGCAAATGCGCTGAAAGTTCACCCAGCAGTGTTATTATTTCCAGATTTTGATATTGAAAAAGTAGCTTAAGTGCGTTTTTTGCACCGAAATCCACCACATTAAAAAATATCATTATTATCTTTGGTGGATTACGGCAAAAAGCGCCTAATCCACCCTACTATTTCCTTAGCTCGTAGGTTGGGCTGATGTAAAAGCGTGCGCTAACCTAACGCAACTGAAAAAACCCATTAGACACTCCCTACAATTAAAGCTATGCTTAAGAAATAGTAGGGTGGATTAGGTGCGTTTTTTGCACCGTAATCCACCAAATTAAAAAATATCATTATTATTTTTGGTGGATTACGGCAAAAAGCGCCTAATCCACCCTACTATTTCTAACGATGGAATACGCATCATTAGTTTTCGCAAAGCAAATTTAAGAGAGGTAAAGCGATATGAAAAAGAAACAACGAACAAGAAAAAAACCACTGACGAGTAAATCGGGACGGGTTCGAGAACTAAAACGTAGCGATATTCGCGCTATGCGCCCTGCAAGTGAAGTATTGCCGGAAAAATTGTTGTCAGCTTTACCAAAACGCAAACGGGGCGAACGAGGGTTACAAAAAGAACCCAAAAAAGTGTCAATCACGGTACGTTATAGCTCAGAAGTCGTGCGCTATTTTAAAGCAACTGGCATGGGTTGGCAAACGCGCATGGATACTGTTCTTAAACAATATGTTAAAAAGAAAAGCTCACATCGCGCTGCGTAAAAGAATCCCTTGCAAATCCCTAAAAAACATCACATGATGATCTACTCAGCAGAAAAACTATTAAATTCTTTTATCACATAACACATAACGGAGGCTATCATGCAAAGAAATAAAACAGCCCAAAAACGCACAACTTCTAACCAAAATATTGTCCCTTATTTTGCCACCGTTGACGATTTAAGCCCTGATGAAGTGTATGAAAATTGTCTGGCACAATTTGCAGAAATTCCTGATTTAAACAAAGTCATGGTGTTGAAAGAAAACAAAACCAAAGAATATTACTTTGCTTTTTTCAATAAAACAGGAAAAAAACACTTTCATGTGGAACAAAATGGTGTCAGCTTAACCAGTACCCATATCGAAGAAAATTTTCCTATTTCTTTTATGAAACTGGGTGAAAACGAATTCAAACGGCTGGGCTTAAATACCTTTCCAAATGATTCCAATACATTTAAAGCCATCGTCACGCACACTCAATTTAATGAAGCATTATTAAATAAAATTCTATCGATAGACGCATCATCCCGTTACAAACCAGTAGGCCAATTCAGCATTTTTAATGAGATTAAATCAATGGTTAATTCAATCATGGGTACCGACACAGAAAACAAATACAAAGTGTCACTATAGATTCTCATAAGCGATTGTCATCTTTGAGCGTTAGCGAAGGATGACAATGCTAACGTTCAAAACAACATTTTTTAAACCGCTATAATTCATACACTTAGCTTCCAACACAATTAACAGCAAACCCGCTATAATATTACTATACAAGAATATTAATATTAAATACGCAAAGCGAGAGGATAGTGGGTATGCCTGTACTTCCAGTAGGTCAGCAGTGGCTCGTTAATCGTGCACAAGCTCTTGGATATCGCAGTAATCCAGACGGGGTTTGTCATGGTGTCGCGCACATGGGCATGCATGCATGGCTGCTAAATGACATTGACACGTTTAAAAATCGACTCAAACGAATTTACTCCATTCCTGTGGACCAATTTGCAAATCAAGCTGATGTGGATATGCGTGCTTTTTTAGACGGCATAGAACTATATCAACAACCTTACCATTATCGTCAACGTGTATTTGATAAACACCTCTCGCAAAAAGCAGAAGATGCGCAGGTGATAGATGAATATGTGCAGCCGATAAAACTGCTCGCAAAAGGTGGCGTAGCAATTGCTAAAAAACCGACAGAACCGCAAGAAAGTTCGTTTTCTGGTATCTATGCTGAATATGAGATGGTTACCTACTTCAGCAGTTTTCAACGTGCATTAGCAAATCGAAATCCGCCCTTTCAAGAACGAGTGAGTTTGATTTTAAGGTGTGTTGGTCATTCCATTCATGTCGGTTACGACCCTAAAACTAAAATCTGGTGCTTAATCGATGGCGAAAATCTCGAACAAGTAGATAAACAGTATGATGACATCAATATACTTGCATCAGAAGTAATGCACTCATTTTTTGGTAAGGAGATATTCAGTAACATTGCTTTTGCAACCGATATTTACACAACTGGTCATCATCTTGCTGAACTGCTCCCATGCATTGCAGATTGGAAAGAGAGCAACGAATGGAAAGCAATTCATGAATTATCAGCATTGCGTATTATGCCCACCGATGACAATATGAATTCTTGGTTTTCTGCTGCATCAGCCGGCGGTTGTTTGGACGATGTCAATAAGCTGTTAAACATTGGCGTTGATGTTAATCAACAAAATGCTGTAGGCATCACACCACTTCATCGAGCAGCGAGCGGCAATCACCTCGCAATTGTTAAACGATTGCTTTCTGTACCAGGAATTCAAGTGAATCAACCAACGCCTGATGACGTAACTGCGCTAATCTTGGCAGCAGATCTTGGTAATTTTGATGTCGTTAGAGAATTACTGAAAGCACAAGATATAAGAGTGGATTTGCAAACAAAACAAGGTGAAACTGCGCTGATGTTCGCAGCAAGCAATGGTCATCTTGATGTGGTAAATATCTTATTAGAGAATGGCGCTAACATCAACCTAGCAACTGCAAGTGGCATTACACCGCTTCATTATGCAATAGATCAGGACAATATTGAAATGGTTCAAGTATTGCTGCAAGCGGGTGCTGACATCAATATTCGCGCCACTCAACCTGCACTCTCACCGCTAGAACTTGCACAACAAAATAACCACACAGCAATCGCTGAATTATTAAGAAAACAACATGAGTTGCAAACAAATGTTCATGGCATCAAGCGAATAGACGATCATGAATCAGTTTATGATGAGGATGAGCCGCCAACAAAAAAACGAAAAGGCGAAGATGAAAAATCAATACAATCAGGGCAATCTATGGTGTATGATGTGAGCGACACTCAAACATATACTGATAATGAATGGTTCATACATAGTGATGAGAGCTATGCAACCTTTGACTACCCATCATCTTCTTCCGCATCAAATCAATTATCTACCTCATCACAATCATTTAATTGGGATGATCTCGGGTTCTTCACTTATCCTAGTTCACCTATACAAAATATACAGTCTAATGACATCTTCAATGAAAACAAAAGTGATGCCAAGAAACCAAAGTCTCCAAATCCATCTTCATCACAGGATAAAAATCATTCTTAAAAAGCAAAGTAATCGTTTCTTAGATATAACCATTTGAAATTTATGCTGAATTTATGAATGTTTATCATGCAAATGTAACGCAATGCATCGACTATAATATTAATAATAAAAGAATTTTAATAAGTGCAACACGAGAGTGAGGTCAATCAGTATGCCCATATTACCCAAAGGCCAGAAATGGTTAATTGATCGCGCAAAAGCACTTGGATATCGCAGTAATCCACTTGGTGTTTGTCATGGTGTTTCCCACATGGGTATACAAGCATGGCATCTCAATGATATGGCTACACTTAAAAATCGATTCAAACGCATTTATTCGATTCCAACACATCAAATGGCAAAAAAAGCTGATCTTGATATGCTCGCTTATTTTGATGGCATTGAATTATATCAACAACCTGCATACTATTATCAAAAAGTTTTTGAAACGAATATTTCACAAAGAAAAGAAGACGCACAGATTGTTGCAAAGTATGTGCAACCGCAAAAACTCCTTGATCAAGGTGGTCTGACAATCGCTATGGATGAGTCTATCTCTGGTATTTATAATCATCATGATATCATGCTGTATTTGCAAACCTTTCAACGTGCTCTAACAACAAGGCATCCTCCATTCCAAGAGCGGGTCAGTTTTAGCTTAAGAAATTACTCACATCACATTGGTATAGGCTTTGACCCTATAACTAACACATGGTGTTTAATCGATGCAAATAAACTCGATAAGATAGACAAACCATTCCAAAATCTAAGCGAACTTGCTAAAGAGATACATACTTCATTTTTTGATAATACAGCTTCAAGTCATGTCGCGTTTTCATCGGATATTTACACAACTGGCAATCATCGTAATGAATTGCTTGCATGCATTAATGACTGGAAACGTAGTGATGAGTGGAATAAAATACACGAATTTTCAGCAGAGAGAGCTAAGCATGTCGATGAGAAAGGCAACACTTGGCTTACTGTTGCAGCAAAAAGCGGTGCTTTGGATGATGTGAATAAATTGCTTAGCATTAATGGCATTGATATTAATCATCAGAATACATATGGCAACACACCACTTGGTATTGCAGCGTTCTGTAATCAGCTTGCAGTAGTCAAAAAATTACTTAACACGCCTGGTATTCAAGTGAACCTGTCGAAAAATAATGGTGAAACCGCATTAATGCTTGCAGCAGAGATGGGTTACCTTGAGGTCGTTAAAGAATTACTGAAGGCGCAAGGTTGTGCAGTTAATCAACAAGCAAAAAATGGTGCAACAGCGCTGATGAAAGCAGTCCAGCATGGTCATGTTGCTGCTGTTAAAGAATTACTGAACATCCCTGGGATCAACATGGATCTATGCCTGCAAGATGATAACATAGCAGGTAGCAGCTTATTGCACATGGCTGCCATGTATGGTCATCTTGAAATCGTTAAGCTATTGTTAGATTCTCATGTTAATGTCAACCAAGCAAGACAAGATGGTTGTACGCCTTTGCATTTGGCAGCAATAAATGGCCATACTGCTATCGTTAATGCATTGTTACAAGCTGGAGCGAAAGTCAACCAAGGAAACAACATCAATACATCGGCACTTTATGTTGCAGCAGAACATGGCCAAGCTGAGGTTGCTAAATTGTTGTTACAAGTCGGTGCTGATATTAATCAAAGTCGAACGACAGACAATTGGAATCCACTCTATATTGCATTAGCAATGGGCCAATTTAATGTCGTTAAAGTATTGCTGCAAAACGTTCCGCCAATCAATGAAAATGAAAGCTACCGAGATGTGATCAGAAAATTAGTAGAGGTTGTTAATGTGTCAGTCAATCAAATCTTCTTCAATTTTGACGCGCCTCTGCTCTCTATTGCCGCAAAAAAAGGCGAGTTTGAAGTTGTTAATGCGCTGTTAGAATTGGGCGCTAATGTCAACCAAGGGACCATACTTGGTAACACTCCTCTCTGTTTGGCAGCTGAAAATGGTCATGTTGACATCGTTAACATCTTGTTGAAATTTGGTGCCAATATCAATCAACCAAATCTCAATGGCATCACACCGCTTTATATGGCGGCAGAACATGATCATCTTGATGTCGTTAAAACGTTATTAAATGCACATGCTAATTTTAATTTAGCAAATAATCATGGACACACGCCTTTGCATATTGCCGCCATCAGCAATCATTTTGACACTGTTAGAATATTATTGCAGCCGCCTGCTACATTCACCATTGAACAACTGATTCAACCTATACGAGGTGATGACAAAGCTCCGCTGTTATTCATTGCGGCAGAATATGGTCAACTCGATATCGTTAATGCATTAATCGCAGCAGGTATTCCTGTCGATCAAACAAATATTAACAAGGCCACACCACTTTGTATAGCCGCTGAAAATGGCTATCTTGATGTCGTTAAAGCATTATTAGCAGCCAATGCCAACGTCAATCAAGAAAATATCAACAATGTAACGTCGCTTTGGATCGCAGCAAACTTAGGTTATGTTGATATCGTTAATGCATTAATCGATAAAGGTGCCAATGTCAATAAAGCGAATGCCGCAGGTGTCACACCACTTTGGACTGCAGCAAGCAATAATCGAATTGATGTCGTTCAGGCACTCATAAAAGCACATGCCGATGTGAGTATCGCGAATAAAAACGGCACAACTCTACTTCATTTCGCAGCCGGAGAAGGACATATTGATCTTGTAAGGGAATTGCTTAAATCCGACCAAATCAATATCAACAAAAAAAACTTGAACTTGACTAATGCAACCGCACTTCATTTTGCCGCAGTGAAAGGTCATCATGAAATCGTTGCGATGTTGATAGCAAATGGTGCTCTTGTCAATACGATCAGAAAAAGCGGGGAAACACCACTTCATGACGCGGTAACAAAAGGCCATGTCAAAGTGGTTGAAATATTATTAAAAGGTGGTGCTGATATCAATGTTAAAGCAGGCGATCCGGCCATGACGCCACTTCAGATTGCACAACAAAAGGGTAATACAGACATTGCTGAACTATTAATCAAACAACAAGAGTTGCAAATGAGCACTCATGGCGTAAAAACTCAGCGCAATGATACAGACCAGCCAGTTGATGATGATGAAGCTACGTCTACTGCAAAAAAACGCAAAGATGAGAATGCAAAAGCGATGCAGCCAACTCAACCCATGGTGGTTGATACGACCAGCACTGCAACAAATACTGAAAATGACTCGTTAATGAAGCATGATGAAACTCATGCATACCCATCTTGGTCATCTGCATCAACTTTAAATCAACCGCCATCATTGCCATTCACATACGGGCCACAAGAACAAGGGTTTTTCTCTCATCCTAACCAATTGCAACAAAAAAACGCGCCCACCAATGTCGTACCTGAAAACAAAAGTGGCCCCAAAAAACCTAATTCTTCTCCAACGTCTTCAAAATCCGGATAGAACAATGACTCTTTGTTGCAATACACATTTATGATCGATATAATTCTTTTTCTTTTGACAATTATAATAAGGAGCAAGTATGCAGCGCCTTGACACAAATTACATTTATAAAACTAACACTAGCTTTTTCTTTAAACATATTCCTTGCTGTCCGGGTTATCCAGTTTCAGACAATGAGGTACTCGCAGGATTTTTTCTTCTTAGTTTCCCAGTATCTTGTCCTTTAGCATTTGTTGTTGCCAACATCAAAACAATCGTTGACATCCTAACAAGACACCCATTATTAGAAATGGACGTGGACAATTTAATCAATACCATTCCCACACTGACTGATAAACAATTTAATGCGCTCGTTGCTAATTTGCACAAATACCAAGCGAAATCGAGGGCTAGCCAAGATTTATTACGACAGTTAAAAGAAATCGATCATCGAACATTTTTTGAATATTGTGAACGTGCTAATAAGTGCAGAGATAAAATTAAACAAGATAAAGTGGATCACTTTATACATGACACGTTAATTCTTTCACCAAAAGAAATTGAAACCTTCGATGTGAGATTGAAATCTGGTTATCAATTCTCCGAGACTGAGTCAGAAGAGTATAAGAAGCAAGAAGATCTTTTAAAAATTGAAAGGGATAAGAAATGCTTTGCATTACAGCGTGATGCCATCATGCGCTATTTAACGGATGGTAAAAACGCTGGTAAGAAATTGGAATGGGTGATCAAGGATGAAGTGGAAAGGCAGGCGCCGAAGAATGGGTTATGAGTAATAACGACTCTTAATACCTGTAATGTTAATTTTTGACTGATGATGAACAAGAACTCGTCATTGTGAATCGCTGTCATTTAACGTACCACGAATTTAATAGCGTAAAAATTTAAAGCGTTCGCGACTTCAGACTGACGGATCGACACAAATTTTACCCAACAATCTTATTGCAACAAGAACTCGTCCCCTCTCCCTCCAGCGCTTTTTGCTGGGGGAGAGGGTGAGGGAGAGGGGGTTTAAAAAATGGAAAATCATTTGCTTGTGCGTGCACGCAAATTAAGAAAGAATAGTACCGATACTGAGCAACGCTTATGGTATTTTTTACGTGCGAAACGTTTTAATGGATATAAATTCAAAAGGCAATACATAATAGGTAATTATATTGTAGATTTTATTTGTATTGAGAATAAATTGATTATTGAGCTTGACGGTAGTCAACACATAGATGCGATTAAGTATGATATGAAGCGAACTAATTATTTAATTGATCGAGGCTATAATGTATTACGGTTTTGGAATAATGATGTTTTGCAAAATACTGATGGTGTATTGCAAGAAATCCTAAATGTATTACCCCCCTCTCCCTCACCCTCTCCCCCAGCAAAAAACGCTGGAGGGAGAGGGGACGAGTTCTTGTTGAAATAGGATTTTCTGGTAAAATTCGTGGGGATACATCAGCTCGCAATGACAGTGATCCGCCAGCCCTGGGCAAACGGTTATATAATAAAATACGATGGTTATTGAGTTACCCTACTTACTTTAATATTTGTTGAGACTTCACCCATATTGTCTACTGGTGACTTGACACTTGCAGATTTTATCTTATTTTCATCTTCGGATGATTGACTGTCGTCGTCATACTCGGATTTTTCTGGAAGCAATGGTGAATCATTATTATTAGCTTCTTGATCGAGCACGTCTTTTTGTGATGACCCACCTACTGCACTGTACATATGAGCAAGCTGAGCATTAGGTGTTACTACTGCTTCTGATTCTGAGAAAAATGTTTCAGCTTCGTCCTCACTACCCATAGTTCGCTTATGAACATGCTCCTCTTGTGATGGTACTTCTGATTCTTCTAATTCTTCTGATCCTGATCCTGAGTTTGCACCCGATTGTGGCGTTTTTTTATTACGATTACCGAGATAATTTACGAAACTCTTTATGCCTTCATAAGCGCCAACAATCAACCCACCAATGACCGTACCACCGCCTGCACCGATGATCGCGCCTGCAACTGCGCCGAGTACTGTGCCAACAATCGGAATAGGAATTAATACCGTACCTAACGCGCCACCACCGATTAAGCCACCGATTATACCGCCGGCAAGCGTCCAGGTGCCGACAATGGCTGATTTTTTAATGGGTCTTGCATTGCGTTCAAAAAAGCTTGGAGGTAGTAAACTGGTAATCATAATGTCTTTTGTATTGCGTTTATAGAAATCTATATTTTCTTCGGTTCGATGTTCAACAAGCTGAGCCGCAGCATTTAAATGGCGCGTCAGATGCGGCAAATATTTCACTGGAAAAGTTGGATGATTTTTAGTTTTGCCCACTCTATCAAGTATCGCTTTACCTGCTGCTTTTAATTCAATTTTCTTATCATCATCATCTGCCGCTGATGTAATGGCTTTTTGCAATCTCTCATAAGCAAGTTCATATCCTGTTTTTTTAACAGTCGATTTAGAATTCGCAATAGAAGTTTTTTTATCATTATTACCCTCGTCAGAATGATCAGATGTTATTAATAGGGAATCATTAGTGCCATCCACTTCTTGTTGCGTATGATTTGATTTAGTCTGTAATTTACCCTCTTCTATTAAAGCTGCTTGATATGCACGTTCAAAAACTTTGATGCAAGCATTGACATCAGGACGTTTTGTATGATCATTATCAAGCATCCTAGTAATCATTATCTCAGTCTCAGTCGCAGGCTCTTTCCCTTCAGAAAATATCTTTAGATTAGCATCACTATTTTTAACAGCATCATTCTGTTCTTTAGCTCTGTTCTTTACCACAGTAAAGTATTCGTTTCTAGCATTACCATATTGTTCAAGATTATCTTCCATTATTGGTTTGGACTTCTTGTCATATCCTTTAATTCCTGTACATTGAATAACCATATCATGAGCTAACCCAGGTGGTGGATAAGCATATAGTATTTCAGGTACGAGTACCTGTATTAATGTCAAACCCACTGACCAAATATCTGCTTTCTCATCTACACTTTCACGTTTCCATTGTTCTGGAGAACAATATCCCTTTGTAAACACCGTTGGTCTTGTTGCCGTTCCTATTATTTTGCTACCATCAAAGTCGATGAAGTTAACCACAGGATGATCAGGATTGCTCATATCAACCATGATATTTTTTGGCTTAATATCTTGATGAATCACCTCTTTATCATGCACTTGTTCTTTTAGAGCTTTCAATATTGCAAGACACAGTGCATAGCGTTGAGATTTTTTTAATGTATCTTTTTTAAGTCTTCCATTTATCGCTTGTTTTTTTATGAATGATTCAAGTGTTTCCTTAGGTAAATGTTGCATACGTGTTATTTGGCGGCCTGCTTCATCCACAACAGTTTTTTTCATTCTAATATGTGGCACATAAGTTTGGGTAAATTCACTTTCATCAATACTGTCTTGTTTGGAAGCCGGATTTGTATTGATTTTTGCACCATGATCTGGATTCGCGTGCCATGTCCAAGCATTATTAACGCCATTTTTTTTCCAGGTACCGATACTCTTTGCATAATAAACATAATCTCTACCAGTAGCACTCGATTCATCATAAACATCAATTCGCTCTTGTTCATAGTAACGATTACTTTTCCTGTAAACATATACTGGTGGACAAGTGTCTTCATGGAGAATTTCCCCCCAAAACACTGACGTACCAGAATTATTTGCCAACAGCTGTTCTACTTCTGCAGAACTTGTAGGTTTCTTATGAAATTTCGGTCTATTCTGTGACATGTGCACTCACTAAATTTAATTATAACTGTATTAATCTACTGAACATTATAAATAACAATATGAATGATATAATTAAAATACTATTAAGTGAGAGAAAATATAAATGCTTAAAAATCAAGAGGATAATAATTAGCTTACTTTCTCAGCCATCAAACGCGGCACATTACCCCATCTCCCAAGCAACGCATTTAAAAAGGATTTCTTAAGAAAACCTTGGGTTTCCAATATTCCCATGCCAAGCTGCAGCAATATTTGGCTCAGAAATGTGGGTTTTTGCAGTATCGCAGATATTCGTGATGAGGCATTAATACTCATGGTTTGTTGTTTTGCAAATTGCGCTTCAATGTGAGTAAAATCCAACCCTTGCATCACGCCAGACTTTAGATCTTGCATGCAATCGAGCAACACTGCCACTTCATATAATGCTAAATTAAATCCTTGCGCGGCAACTGGGTGCACAGTATGCGCGGCATTTCCCAATAATAACACACGTTTTGATGCAGCTCTTTTTGCTAGTAATGAATGCAAAGGATAAGAAGCACGCGGCTTCATGATTTGTAATCGACCCAAACGATTGCCGATCAGTTGTTGTATGTGTTCGACAAAATCATCGTTCTTTAAAGCTAATAAATCTTTCGCATTGTCATGAGGTGCCGTTAATATCATAGCAAGATGCTGATTGCACAATGGCAACATAGCCAGCACGCCACCCTCATAAAAACGCTCATAAGCGATATTCTGGTGATCATGGCCAGCGAGCAATTCAGTGACTATGGCCGTTTCATGATAATTTTTTTCTGTTGTTGCAAAGCCCATGCAGTGTCGCACAGTTGATTGTGTGCCATCGGCACCCAGTACATAATGCGCAGTGATTTCTCGGATGCCCTCTCCTTGTTGCACACTTAATTGCACATGCTGATCATGTTCTTTTAATGACAGCAATGACATGGGACGATGATAATCCAAGTAGGAAGCGTCATTTAACAAGTGCAACAATGCAGCTTCTAGGAAACGTGCTGGCATCATGTAACCAAGTTGATCTAAACCCACATCATGCGCAGATAATCGAAGCACACCAAAACGTTTACGCTTTGAGACATGGATTTGTTTAATGGCTGATGCATGTTCACTGACAAGCTGCCACACCCCTAATTGTTCTAAGAAATTAACGCTACTGATATTGAGTGCGAATAAACGAGAGTCTTTAGGATTAGCTGCATGTGCATCAATCAATAACACACGCAAACCGCTATTTTTAAGAGCGAGTGCAACGCTTGCACCGACTAAACCTGCGCCTACAATGGCAATATCATAGTGCGAATTCATTCTATATTAACCACGCATTAACTTTTCAATGTCAGCAACCGATTTTGGAATGGCATGACTTAACACATCGCAGCCTTTTTTGGTCACGAGCACATCATCTTCAATGCGCACACCAATATTATGCCAACGCTGATGCACGCCTTTAATATCAGCAGAAATATAAATACCTGGCTCAACGGTTAACACCATACCGGGCTCAAATGTCCGCCACTTCTCATCGATTGAGTAATGACCCACATCGTGCACATCAATGCCAAGCCAGTGACCAGAGCGGTGCATATAAAATGGAAAATAAGCTTTATCTTTAATTAATTTATCGCGCTGACCTTTTAAAATACCAAGATCAATTAAACCTTGCGTGATCACTTTCACAATGATTTCTTGCGGTTTTTGATAAGACACACCAGGCTTTATGACCTTAATTGCAGCGAGCTGAGCCTTTAAAACCAATTCATAAATCGCACGTTGCTCTTTAGAAAATTGACCATTGGCAGGGAAGGTACGGGTGATGTCCGATGCATAATTATTTAATTCACAACCCGCATCGATTAATATTAAATCGCCATCATGAATGGGTGCATTGTTCGCAACGTAATGTAAAACACAAGTATTTTTACCCGCACCGACTATGGGCGTGTAAGCACAAAAACGGGCACCACGCTTTTGACATTCATATAAAAATGCCGCTTCTAATTCATATTCATGCATGCCTGGTTTGCATGCTGTCATCGCAGCGACATGCCCAAGACCTGTGATGTCGATGGCTTTTTGCATAATGGCAATTTCTTCAGCGCTTTTAAGTAAGCGCATTTCATGAATGGAAGATGAGAGATCAACAAAAGCTGTGGGGGCATTGACACCACCGCGTATTCTTGAGCGTGCGCTATTTAATGCTTGTATTAAGACGTTATCAAAAGCAGGGTGAATACCTAATGTGTAATGAATCACATCACGTCCGTGCAATAACTCAGGTAAACGCGCGTTGAGTTCATCGATTGGAAAAGCTTGATCAGCTTTATAAGTTTTGCGAGCACCGTCTTGACCTGCCCTTGGTCCATCCCAAATTTCACGTGAGCGATCACGCACACGATTAAACAACACATACTCACCTTCTTTACGTTTAGGCAACAGCACCATGACAGCTTCTGGCTCTTCAAAACCAGTTAAATAATAAAAATCACTGTGTTGTCGATAAGCATGATGCGCATCACCATTACGCAACAATTCAGGCGCTGCCGGTAAAATTAAAGCGCCCAGAGGGCCAATTTTTTTAAGTAAATAATTGCGACGATTAGCAAACGTGGTCATCTTGATCATGCTGAGTTCCTACATAATTATCATGGACTATCATGACAGCCATGCGCACATATTCAACGAGTTCTGCATAAGCTGCCTCATCTTCCTCATTATCAACCACTGCCTCATACTGCATTTTACTAATTTCAGCCAAATCTTGCAGCGCTTCTTTGACATCCGCTTCGGCATGCTGGGATGTTATCCCTGCTAATTTCAAGCCAACGAGAAACCCTTGACACCATAAGGTCAAAGCTTCTGCACGTTTGGGTAAATCCGTGTCATCATCATCGGGTAAATACAATTGCAAGTTAAACGCATCAGCAAGGAATTGGGCTTTAATTTCTTGATACAATGCACTAATGGCCGCATCGGCCTTAGCAGATAAGGCATCGCCGGCCACCCATTCTTTAAAAGGCAGTTGCTCGCTATGCGTTTGACACACAATTCCGCACAGCAAACCATGTGCTTCTGAAGGATGCAAGTGCGATTCCGTTTCACCCATTGCTTCATTGAGCAATTGATAACTTGAGCTTAAGTCTAGATTCATATTTAATACCAATAGTAGCCTTACTACTAACCCTTGAGAAAACCCATATTAACTGAAGATGACCCTATCATGCCAGATAATCATAAGCCTACACTCTCTGCTATTCTTGCGCTCGACCAACATCAATTAATTGGCAGTCAGGGCCAATTGCCTTGGCACTTGCCTGCTGACTTACAACATTTCAAAAAAACCACATTAAATCATCCGGTTATCATGGGCCGCAAGACTTATGAATCAATTGGTAAACCCCTGCCAATGCGCACGAATATTATCCTGACCCATGATCAAACCTATGCAGCAACTGAGTGCCTCATTGCTCATACGACGGATGAAGCAATCAGATTGGCGCAAGAAACCAATACGGATGAAATATTTGTGATTGGTGGCGCAGAAATTTACCAAAGCTTTATGCCGCTCATTAAACGCTTATATATCACCGAAATTGCGCATTCTTTTTTAGGTGATACATACTTTAAATGGAATAAAAATGAGTGGGTAGAAGTGGCAAGAGAGCATCATGCTGCGGATGAAAAGAACAGTTATGAGTATACGTTTTGTGTGTATGAGAGAACTATTTGACGAAAAAGCGGATCGACACGAATTTTACTAATAAATCCAATTTCAACAAGAACTCCTAAGGAAATAGTAGGGTGTTAGGCGCGTTTTTTGCACCGTAATCCACCAAAAATAATAATGATATTGTTTAATTTGGTGGATTACGGCAAAAAGCGCCTAATCCACCCTACTATTTCCTTAGGAGTTCTTGGTAAAATTCGTGTCGATCCGCCAGCATTTCACAAAAAAACGCTCCCTCGTCTCCAAACAAAGCGCCGTCAATTTATTGCCATACACACAACCCGTATCAAGCGCATAAACACGTGGCACATTAACTTCTCCACCCAACGCTGCCCAATGTCCAAACACAATATCAACATCTTTTACTTTGCAATTGGGCACCGCAAACCAAGGAAAAAGATGAGTGGGACGATGTTGTAACGTGCCTTTGTAAGCAAAATCAAGCCGTCCCTTTTCATCACAAAGACGCATGCGCGTAAAATAATTTACGATACAACGATAACGATCGTAACCTTCTAACCCATCATCCCATAAATCAGGTTGGTTGCCATATAGATGAGACAACAGCAAATGCGCTTTATCGCCATGCAGTATGTTTTCAACTTCTTTTGCAAGTAGAATTGCTTGGTGTAATGTCCAGCAAGGTGCAATACCCGCATGCGTTAACACCACGTTAACATGTTCATCGTAATGCAATAATGGCCGATTGATTAGCCAATGCAATAATTGATCGCGATCAGGTGATGCAAGAATCTCTTGTAAAGTGTCTTCTGCATGTAATTTTGCCGTGCCATCGGCGACCGCTAATAAATGTAAATCATGGTTGCCAAGTACGGTAATGTGCTGACTACCCAATGACGAAACAAAACGTAACACGGCAAGTGACTCAGATCCTCGATTCACTAAATCGCCAGTGAACCACAAGACATCGTTCTTCTGATCAAATTGAATGTGCTTGAGTAAACGAGTGAGGGATTGAAAACAACCTTGTACATCGCCAATGACATATGTCGCCATAACATTCCTTATTATTTGATGCTATTTGCCAACACCACAAAATCAGCCACATTCAATTCTTCTGGACGCTTGCCACTGTCAATGCCCACTTCATCCCAAGCGATTGCAAATGCTTTTAAACTATTGCGCAACGTTTTTCTACGCTGATTAAACGCACATTTAACCAGCTCAACAAACAATGCTTCATCATGCGCTTTTTGTGGATAAACGCGATGAGGAATGATACTGACCATTCTTGATAATACTTCAGGCGGCGGATTAAATGCATCTTGTGGCACAATGAAATGCAAATGCACAACTGCATGATACTGCACCATGACACTTAATCGCCCGAAATCGCAGCTTCCAGGCACTGCCGCCACTCGATCTGCCACTTCTTTTTGCAACATAAACACCATGTCTTGTATGGATGAAGCAAAACGCAATAAATGAAAAATCAGTGGTGTTGAAATATTATAAGGTAAATTACCAACGATGCGTAATAAACGTGCATCTTGTTTTAAGGCTGCAAAGTCAACACGTAATGCATCTTGCGAAATGACATTGAGATGAGCATCGAGATGAGATGTTTTTGCCTTTAAAACGGGAACCACATCGCGATCAAGCTCAATGGCATCAAGTGATTGTACTTTCGAGAGCAGAGGTATCGTCAGCGCTCCCGTACCTGGGCCAATTTCAATGAGGTGTTCACCGTCACGCGGATTAATCAACTGCACAATACGCGCAATGATTGAAGCATCAATTAAAAAATGCTGGCCAAAACGCTTTCGCGGTTCATGCTTCATGTCATGTGGTTTCTTTCACATCACGCAACAAGATCACCGCTGGCTCAAAACCATGATGAGCTGATTTTTGCAGCCATGTTCTTGCGATGTCTGCATTGGCAGAAACACCTAAGCCATGCCAATAAAAAAACCCGACATTATATTCAGCACTTGCTAATCCTTGGTCTGCCGCTTTTTGATAATATTGTAATGCCTTTGGATAGTCTTGTTGCACACCTTTTCCAGCAGCGTATAAATAAGCGACTTCATTTTGCGCAAACACATCGCCATGGTCCGCTGCCCGTTTAAAATGAAAGAATGCTCTTTCGTTATCTCGTGCAACACTTAAGCCCAGTAAGTATTGCTTACCAAGTTCAGTATCACTTAACTGCACGAAAGGCCCTGACCCCATTTTTTTGGGGCGCACCACTGATGGTTTTGAGGTCACACAAGCAGATAAGCTTGCAACAATCAAAATCAATACAAAGAGGCGTAAAATCAACATGGCACCAATCCTCGGATCTGGATAAAATAGGCCATTATAATCCAAAGCATCAAACAGATAAAGGAAGCATTGTGAACACTTATAATCCACTTTTGACTGATTTTTATCAATTCACCATGGCATATGGTTATTTTAAGCTGAATATGCATGAAAAACGCGCTAACTTCCACCTCATCTTCCGCAAAACGCCTTTTAAAGGCAATTATGCCATTGCTTGTGGTTTAGAAAGTATTGCGCAATATCTGAGTGCTTGGCATTTTAGCCCGAAAGAATTAGATTATCTGGCCAAGCTCAAAACACCGAAAGGCAATGTCCTTTTCTCACTCGACTTCCTTGACTATTTGAGTAAGGTACGATTCAGCTGTGATGTGGAGGCGATCCCTGAAGGTAACCTCGTCTTTGCAAATACGCCCTTATTGCGTATTGAAGGGCCCTTATTACAATGCCAATTACTTGAATCGCCATTACTTAATATATTGAATTTTCAAACATTAATTGCCACGAAAACATCACGCATTTGTAGAGCGGCTAGTGGAGACCCGGTCATTGAATTTGGCATGCGAAGAGCACAAGGGCCAGATGGCGCGCTCTCAGCAAGCCGCGCATCCTATGTGGGTGGTTGCGTGGCCACATCAAATACCTTAGCCGGTTTGTTATATGGCATTCCGGTCAAAGGAACGCATGCCCATAGCTGGGTGACGGCCTTTCCATCCGAGCAAGAAGCTTTTTCTGCCTACGCCAAAGTATTACCTGAAAATGGTGTTTATTTAGTCGATACCTTTGACACCCTACAAGGCGTTAAAGAAGCCATTGCCATCGGCCATCGTCTCAGAAAAAATGGCAATGATCTTTTAGGCATTCGTCTTGATTCAGGCGATCTTGCGCAATTAAGTATCGCCGCGCGCGAATTATTGGATCACGCTGGATTTGAAAATACCAACATCTTAGCCAGCAATTCACTCGATGAATACGTCATTACTGATCTAAAAAATCAGGGGGCTAAAATTTCATCTTGGGGCGTTGGCACAAACTTAAGCACTGCTTTTGATCAACCCGCACTCGACGGCGTTTATAAATTATCTGCACTACAAAATGATCAAGGAGAATGGGACTATAAGCTTAAATTATCTGACTCGCCCAGCAAAATTTCCAATCCTGGGCGCCATCAAGTCAGGCGCTTTTTTGTGGGTGAAAGATGGGTAGGAGATGTGCTGTTTGACCTGTCACTTGGGGTAAAAGACAATGTGCATGCCATCTCCTTATCATCCACGCCTGAAGAATTATCCTATGCCGATGTCGATGGATTCACCGATTTATTAGAGCCCATTTTTAAAGCGGGAAAGCAAATCCGTGCGAATGAATCGATACACCTACTACGAAATCGCAGGGCAGATGAGCTGAACACATTTTGGAAACAGTATAATGACACAGCCATTTATCCTATTGGACTTGAAAAAAACCTATATCAGTTGAAACAAAAATTAATTAGAATGTACAAACCAACTTAAGGAAGTAATTTATGAAAAAATTCGTCTTTTTAATCGCTTTAATTTTCTCATCCACCTTGGTGATCGCACAAGATATTGTTATTGGTGAATCAGGAAAAGTATCGACGGCAACCACATCGGCCGACCCAAAATCACTCGTTCGCTTTTATGAAAATGCATTACTTCACAATGCCAACGATCCGACTATTGGCAATCGAAATGGCACGGTCACCTTGGCTGAATTCTTTGATTATCAGTGCATACATTGCATTGCCATGTTACCAGTCATCAGCGAACTTGCAGAAAAAAACTCTAATTTAAAAGTGGTATTTAAGGTGTATTCATTAGGCAAACCCACCTCTACTCGAGCTGCCTTAGCAGCGCTTGCTGCTGAGAAACAAGGTAAATTCATTGATTTTCATCATGCCTTACTGACCGCTAATCAGCCGCTTAAAGATGAAGTGATTTTCTCCATTGCGCAAGCATCCGGACTGAACCTTGCACAATTGCAAAAAGACATGAACAGCCCTGACATTGAAAATCAATTGAATGCCAACATCAAATTAGCGCATGAATTAAAAGTACCGGGCACACCTGCATTTTTTGTTGCACCAAGCAAAAATGCTGGAAAGAAAGATGCAACTTCTTATTTTGTGGGTGAAGTCAGCAATACCAGTTTGCAATCAGCGGTAGATAGGGCAGCAAAATAATAACAGAAACCGATTGTTTGTATGCGAAGCATAAGTTTTGCTTGTGTGTATACGTATCATGAAATACAACAAGAACTCTAAGGAAATAGTAGGGTGGATTAGGTGCGTTTTTTGCACCGTAATCCACCCTACTATTTCCTTAGAGTTCTTGTTGAAATGGGGTTTTTCGGTAAAACTCATGTCGATCCATCAGTCCGAAGTCGCAAACGTTATATATTCAGACAGCTTTAGCTGGTTCCTTATTTTTTCGGTTTAATCACTGGCTCAACATCTGGAATTTCTTCAATGATGGGAGTCCTTTTTTCAGGCGTCTTAAAGAAACTGAACAATTGATTGCATGACTGTTCTGCTTCTAACGCTTGCGAAATCACATCAGATAATTTAATCACAATAAATGGCGCCTCGACTTGTGCTTGGCGCATGGTGTAATAAACTTCTTGAATTATTGCAATGGTTGCCGCATGATCTTTTGAATCATCTTTCACCATGCAATCAATCACTAAATGATAATCGTAAAGATTGGGTCTATTTGCAAAGGCTTTTTCCATTTCAACTAAAACATCATCCAATTTTATTGCAATCGGATAAGAAAGAGCTTGGAATCCATTAGGTAAATTCTGATCGTGTTGAACATACATTTCATACTCACGCTCACTCATTGAAGGGCAACGAAATGAAAAATCACGGCTCTTAAAAACGGGATTTTCATAAACTGGGCCAGCATAATATTTGCCAACATAAAGCCCTATTGTCAATCCAGCGGAGAAATACCCAAGCCATGTGATCGGGTCAACGAATGGAAACGCTGTGAAATGAGCTGCGAGTGTTGAAGTAAATAAAGATTCCACTCGCCTTGCTTTTGCAACATCATAAGCTGGCATATTGCCATAACCAGAAATCTCACCTTCAGTGCAGGCTGCCTTAATCAATTCATGACCTGATGGGTGCTTCTGCGCTAATAACGGGACTGAGTCTGCAGGAAAAACATGGAACCTTGGAAAGTTAGTTTGATACACATACGAAGGATAGAGATAAGTTTTTTCTATGCTTGGAACCAATGAGAAAGAGGCTTTACTAAAAAATCGTGCAATTGAAGGATGCATTCCAAATGATTCATAATTAGAAAATGAATTACCAATATGCTCAACAATTGAATCATGTGAAATCGTTGGACGCAAAGCGCCTCTTGGCGCAAACCCATTGATAAAAACCCCACCATCATTTTTTCTATTAACAGGAATAGAATAATTATTCCAACCACTTACACCGCGATAAACTCTTGGCTTGTTTTTTTCAATAATATCAGGTGAAAAATGGCAGCTATTCTTAATTAATAGCTTAACGGTGCGCTTCAAATTTAATTTGGACAAGAATTTTCGATTCAATGTCATTTTCTTTCACTCCACGTTTTTCGTATATCATCAAACTGTTATATTAATTCGGTTAAATCACGCATCTGTTTTATCACAAGAAGATTAAAGAAATCTTATGTGTTTTTTCTTGTATTTTCTTGTTGATAATAATAGGATTTTTTAAATCAATTTGCTTTATTCATCGCGGCTTTGGGCTAATATATTGTTGATATGCCCCACATTTTCATCTAAATGAGCAAGTGAAATGGTGCCGATGATGATACTGGTCACTGCTTTTTGCGCTAAATTAAATTGAATGGATGCACGAATGGGATCATCTTCAGAAACTCGATTGAGATGTCCGCTCGCTAATGCTTTTTTCACTAAAATGGCTTTGCCTAATGTGGCGGCTTTTTCAATGATTGGCATATCATCTTGATGATTAGGATGCAATGTCGCCATCACCACATCAGCATGATCTAACGCTAAAAGACCGCCTGCAACCGTTTTAGTGGACATGCCAATTGCTCGTATCATGCCTTTTTCTTTTAAATAGTGCAGCGTTTCTAATACCAAATCTTCTGCAATCAACTTCACATCATCACCATTTGAATGAATGAGCACGATGTCAAGATAATCAGTTTGCAAGTTTTTTAAGCTGCTTTCTACGCTATGAATAATCGCGCGTTTTGAGAAATCAAAATGAGATTGGTTATTGTAAAATTGTTCACCGGCTTTGGTGCAAACCACCCATTCCTGTCTTGTACCTTGCAATAATTTCCCTAAGCGCGATTCACTTTCGCCATAGGCAGGGGCAGTATCAATTAAATTAATGCCATGCTCTTTTGCACGAGTTAAGAGTGTTTGCAGTTGTAAATCATCTGGAATAGAAAAAGATTCAGGATATTTGACGCCTTGATTACGCCCCCATTTCACCGTACCTAAACCCAATACGCTAACGGCAATGTCAATTTGTCCTAAGCAACGCTTTTGCAAGAGAACGCCTCCTCCCACACTGGTTTTGACAAAGACGGCATGGGCCAAGTGCGAAGCGCCCGTACATCGCACCATTCGTGCGTAAATTGCATCGTCTTTAAATGCATAAGCACATCATCCGCAAGTTTAGGGGCGAGCGCTAATTTCGTTGGCCATACGAGCAGTTGATTATTGCGGTGCTTCAAATAGCTGCCTTCAGGTTTTAATCCGCTGGCTACTTTGGGTTCAGCGCGATCAACACGCACTGTCGCCCATTCGGCATTGCTAAAATTAATCCACGGGAAAACAGCTTGCATTTCTTTTTCAGCCGCCGCAATTTGCGAAGCAGGAGAACGTGTGACACCCTCTTCAGCAAGTGCACCGCCCACATACCAAATGCTCTCTCCATTCTGGGTGAAATGAGTGGTAATCGTCATGCGTGGTCTTGCACCAAAACCAAGACAATGAGCATACAATGTTGGCAGCATTGGCATTTTCAATAATACCATGTGGAGTGGCCTTCGTTGCATGGCAACAACAGGATCATTCCATTTTTTAACCATGGTTTCATTACCGCTGCCTGCTGCAAAAATATATTGTTTTGCGTGCACATTCAGCGCCTTACCATTTTGATAAATGGTCAATGTTTTTAAGTTGTGCTCACAATCAACATGCATCTCATCACAAGAAATGGGCTCCACCTTAAAAATCACATCTTGATTGCGCTTGACCAATGAGAGAATCAGACTGGGTACATCTAATACCATTTCATCTAAAGCATACACATCGCCTTTGAAAGCAGCATGTTGAAAAATAAGAGGTATATTTTCTTTATTTAAGTGATGGACAGCGCTGGTTAAGCTTTTGCTGGCAAAAAAACCAGCCAATTTTGCTGTGAATTTGTTGGGTGCAAAAAGGTGTTGCGCTTGAGATAACACACGCACATCCGATAAATCAATGTCACCGCTGCCAGCTAGAGAAGCACGCCAACGCGCAGGCATATCGGCCATGACGCACGCTTCTTGGGTGATGGCACCTTGTAATGCATACTTTAAACCGCCATGGATGATGCCTTGTGATTTATAGGTTTGTCCAGAACCAAGCGCTCCCGATTCTAATAAGATGGCGGTAAAGCCTGCTTGCCTGATTTTGGTTAATAACCAAAGACCTGCTATGCCACCCCCGACAATCACGACATCAACCCACACTTCTTGTCTTAGCATGTTATCAACCATATTCACTGTTAAAATAAATAAGGGCTTAATTTTACTCTTTTACATCGACCTATGCGAATGGATTATCGTAGGGTGGATTAGGCGCGCTTTTTGCGCCGTAATCCACCAAACATCAATTTTCATTTTTTTTATTTGTATTGCTAAATATTTGGTGGATTACGGCGCAAAAAGCGCGCCTAATCCACCCTACTACTCTGGTTGCAAAATGAGACCAAGAGCGTTATGTTAATGGGCCATTGAGGTAATGAAAAAAATGATACTCAACTCACACGAAACATTTGATGTCATCGTCATAGGCGGTGGTCACGCTGGTACTGAAGCAGCCCTTGCTGCTGCCCGCATGCAGGCAAAAACTTTACTCATCACGCACAACATTGATACTTTGGGTCAAATGTCTTGTAACCCTGCGATTGGTGGGATTGGTAAAGGCCATTTGGTGAAAGAAATCGATGCTTTAGGTGGCATCATGGCGCGCGCTATTGATCAAGCTGGCATCCATTTTCGTATTTTGAATGCGAGTAAAGGCCCTGCGGTGCGCGCCACTCGCGCTCAAGCTGATCGGCAACTTTATAAGCAAGTCATTCGGTTGGCCCTAGAAAGTCAAAAGAATCTCTCTATTTTTCAACAAGCAGTTGATGACATCCTCATCGTCAATGAAAAAGTCATCGGCATTCGCACGCAATCAGGCATCACCATTCACAGTAAAACGGTCGTTTTAACCGCAGGCACTTTTCTTGCCGGAAAAATTCACATTGGTTTAAATCAATTCGAAGCCGGACGCGCTGGCGATCCACCCGCTAAAACCTTAAGTAAACGTTTGCGTGAATTATCGCTCGGTGTCGGTCGCTTAAAAACAGGCACACCGCCTCGTATCGATGGCAAAAGTGTTGATTTCAGCGTCATGACTGAGCAACCTGGAGATACCCCCACTCCCGTATTTTCATTCATGGGTAAACGAGATGAGCATCCACAACAAGTCGTTTGCCACATTACCCATACCAACCAGAAAACCCATGACATCATCCAAGCCGGTTTACGTGAATCGCCACTTTATACTGGCATCATCGAAGGTGTGGGCCCTCGTTACTGCCCATCGATTGAAGATAAAATTGTGCGCTTTGCTGATAAACCATCGCACCAAATTTTTGTCGAACCAGAAGGCTTACATACGCACGAACTCTACCCTAATGGCATTTCAACCAGTCTGTCATTTGAGTCACAAGTGGCTTTTGTGCGCTCCATCAAAGGTTTTGAGCAAGCCCATATCACACGCCCAGGTTATGCCATTGAATATGATTTCTTTGACCCGCGCGGATTAAAACCGACCCTTGAAACCAAAGCCATCTCCGGTTTATTTTTTGCTGGGCAAATCAATGGCACGACCGGCTATGAAGAAGCGGCCGCACAAGGGTTGCTGGCTGGCATCAATGCTTGTCGTCATGCGCACGATCAAGATCCTTTCACATTACGTCGGGATGAAGCCTATATTGGCGTTTTGGTCGATGACCTCATTACCTGTGGCACCCAAGAACCATATCGCATGTTCACCTCTCGTGCGGAATACCGTCTCTTATTACGTGAAGACAATGCTGACCATCGCTTAACCGCCAAAGGTTTTGCATTAGGCTTAGTGGATGAAACACGTTTCAAACAATATGAAGCAAAATATGCAGCCATCGAACAAGAAAAAACCCATTTACAAAGCACTTGGGTCAGACCTGAGACTGACGCTGCCAATGCCTTATTACCTTTGCTCGATCAAGCCATACAACGTGAATATCGATTAAGTGATCTTTTAAAGCGACCGACCATTAATTATCGCGACCTTTTGAACCTGAATGTTTTCCCATTGTCGCTCAGCGATGAAACGTTGTATGAACAAATTGATATACAATACAAATACGCAGGATACATTGATCGCCAAACCGATGAAATTGCGCGCTTACAAAAACAAGAATCTACCCGCATTCCAAAAGATATGGATTTTGCGCAACTCTCAGGTTTATCAACAGAAATTAAACAAAAGCTAAACGCGATTCGTCCTGAAACCATTGGCTTGGCCTCCCGCATTCCGGGTGTCACCCCTGCTGCCATCTCGTTGTTGTTGGTCCATATAAAGAAGCGCGCACATGAAAAATCAGATCGATATTCGTAGGGTGGATTAGGCGTTTTTTGCCGTAATCCACCAACTTAAAAAAGAAGCGTAAAATGAAAAGCATGATTAGCCAATTAAAACAAGCTTTGAATAGAAATAACATTGCACTCGATGCTGTGAGCTGTGAAAAATTGGTCCATTATCTAAACGCCATGCTTAAATGGAACAAAGTCTTTAATTTAACCAGCATCACCCACCGCGATGACATGATTTACCTTCATTTCATCGATAGCCTGCTCATTGCACCCTATATTCATGGTAAAACGTGCTTAGATGTGGGCACAGGCGCAGGCCTACCCGGTATTCCGCTTGCCATCATGCTGCCGGAAACAAAATGGGTGCTGCTGGATAAAGCTGGCAAAAAGGCCCGCTTCTTATTACAAATGCAAGTTGAACTCGGTTTAAACAACATAAGCATTGCAGAATCACGCGTTGAACAATTTCATCCGGACATAAGATTTGATAGTATCGTATCACGTGCTTTTGGGTCTTTACGTTTGTTAACTGAATCCACCCACCACTTGCTCGCAAATGAGGGTAGATGGCTATTAATGAAAGGAAAATACCCAGAAGACGAACTCAATGATGTTCCGTCGTTTGTCAAAGTTGATCAGGTGATAGCCATCCATATGCAAGGTCGGACAATTGAGAGACATTTAGTAAATTGCATAAGAGGATGATATCGTGGGAAAAATCATTGCCATCACGAACCAAAAAGGAGGTGTTGGAAAAACCACCACCAGCATTAATTTAGCCGCATCCCTTGCTTGCGCACCCTTGCGATGTAAGGTTTTGTTATTAGATCTCGACCCACAAAGCAATGCAACCGTTGGCAGTGGCGTACATAAATCTGACATCAAATACTCATCTAACCAAGTGTTATGTCAGGAAGTATCTTTGCAGGATGCCATCATGAACACACCTGCCGGCTACGATTTATTGCCCACCACCCAAGAATTAATCGTTGCGGAAATGCAATTGTTACAACGAGGGGAAGGACGTGAGCTGCAATTAAAAGAATTGCTCGCACCCATTGTTAATCGATATGATTATATTTTGATTGATTGCCCGCCATCATTAAGCATTTTAACGGTCAATGCGCTGGTTGCAGCCAACTCAGTGTTAATCCCCATTCAATGCGAATACTATGCCTTAGAAGGGTTGAGTGGCTTATTGACTACGGTTGATCAAATTCAACGCACCATCAACCCCTCTTTACACATCGAAGGATTGCTGCGCACCATGTATGATGGACGCAATAAATTAGCGCTCGATGTCTCATCACAATTGCTCGAGCATTTTCAAGAACGAGTCTATCGTACCGTCATTCCACGCAATGTTCGTTTAGCGGAAGCGCCAAGCCATGGCAAACCAGTGATACAATACGACAAACAATCACAAGGGGCGGTTGCTTACTTAGCGCTCGCAGGCGAAATGATCAATCGCGCCACGACAAAACATTAGGTCACTCATGACAAACGTTCACGACAAATCAACGCACTTTGGTTATCAAACCGTCAATGAACATGACAAAACAGAAAAAGTAGCTCAAGTTTTTAAGAATGTCGCACCGCGCTATAATGTGATGAATGACCTCATGTCTTTAGGTTTGCATCGTCTTTGGAAGCAACGTGCCATTTTGGAAACCGATATTAAAAAAGGGCATACTGTGCTTGATCTCGCATCGGGTACAGGTGATTTAGTCAAACTCATGGTCAAAAAAGTGGGTGAGACGGGCTGCATTTACATGACTGACATTAATGAAGCCATGTTAACTGTCGGGCGCGATCGTCTCATTGATCAAGGTATTTTGCATCCTATTCAATTCATGTTAGTGGATGCCGAAAGCATCCCATTACCTGATCTGAGTTGTGATCGCGTGACGATTGCCTTTGGTTTACGCAATGTCACTCACAAAGAACAAGCATTGCGTGAAATGCATCGCGTATTAAAACCAGGCGGAAAACTCATGGTGCTAGAATTTTCAAAGCCTGTTACCAAAGTTCTCGCATCCGTCTATGATGCTTATTCATTTTCAGTCATTCCAAAGCTTGGTCAATTCATTTTAAATGATGCAGCCAGTTACCAATATTTGGTTGAATCCATACGCATGCACCCTGATCAAGACTCGCTGGCGGCATTAATGAGAGAAGCCGGTTTTGAAGACGTGGCCTATCGCAATTTAACAGGTGGCATTGTCGCCATTCACACTGGATGGAAATATTAATGTTCGAAAGCTTACTGACTGACACATTGAATCGATTGATTGAGCAAGACCCAAGCAACCAAGATCGATTAACCGCTTTAGAAGGCAAAGTCTTAACCTTAGTCTGCGTTTTACCCTTGTCGATTACCATGCAATGTACCGTTTTGGCAGGTCGCATACAAATCACTTTGGGTGATCAGTTAACTTCTCACGCTAAAATAGCAGGCACACCCATGCAGTTATTTCGGGTCGGATTATTACAGGCAACGAGTGATGCGTTTCAAATTGATGACATTAACGTTGAAGGTGATATGGAATTAGCAGAAAATTGGCTGCGTTTATTTAGGGAAGCAAACATTGATCTTGAAGAATTAGTTGCAGAAAGCATTGGGGATGCACCTGCTCATCTATCTATGCGTTTTATGCAAAAGATGCAAACACTCTTTAGCAAAAATGTTGAATCTTTCGAAGGCAGCATGCATGAATATCTGCATGAAGAGCTAAAAGCCTTTCCCAGCAAAGAACACTTAACTACTTTTTTAGATGATGTTGATCGAATACGTCAAGATACCGAAAGGCTTGCTGCAAAAATCGCTTTATTTGAAAACGAGTTAAAGGGACACTCATGAAATTGATTAAGCGTTTTTTACGCATTTTACATATTCAATGGGTTTTTTTGCGTTACAACTTAGATGCATTATTATTTGAGCAACACCCTTTTTTCCTCATTCGTTTTATGTTGCTTTTTAACCCGTATTATTGGTTACAAAATAAAGACCAATCACGCGGCGAACGTTTGCGTAAAGCCCTACAAGAATTGGGGCCCTTATTTGTTAAAGCAGGACAAATTTTATCAACGCGTCGTGATATCTTGCCGGATGATATTGCAGAAGAACTTGCTCAACTGCAAGATCGTGTGCCACCTTTTAAGAGCAGCATAGCAAGAGCAATCATTGAAAAATCCCTCAAACAGCCATTAATTAATGTTTTCTCAAGCTTCGATGATACGCCACTTGCATCAGCATCGATCGCGCAAGTCCACGCTGCAACACTATTTAATGATGAGTTAGTCGTTGTCAAAGTGCTGCGCCCCAATATCAAAAAAATCATTGATAATGACATTGATGTGCTTAGGGCACTTGCAAAATTGCTTGAGCGCCACGTTGAAGGCGCTCAAGTGTTTAAGCCACAACAAATTGTGGAAGAAATTACCTGCATTCTAATGGATGAAATTGACTTCATGAAAGAAGGTGCGAACGCTTCACAATTAAAAAGACTAGCTAAACACAAACAATTGCACATCCCAAAAATTTATTGGGAATATTCAAAGGATGCTATTTTGGTGATGGAGAGAGTGCATGGCATTCCGATTTATGCAACATCACAATTAAAAGAGGCAGGCATTGATTTAACCCAACTTGCCCACACGGCGCTGTCGCTCTGTATCACCCAAATTTTTCGTGATCGATTTTTTCATGCCGATCTTCATCCGGGCAATATGTTCGTTGCAGCCGATAACCCAAAACGTCCTATTATTTCATTAGTGGATTTTGGCATTGTCGGTGCACTGAGTGAAGCGGATCAACATTATATTGCAGAAAACATGGTGGCGTTTTTTAAGCGTGATTATCAGCGCGTTGCTGAATTACACATCGAATCAGGCTGGTTATCACAAGATACGCGTATCGATCAATTTGCAAGCGCCATACGCGCTGTCTCTGAACCGATTCTTGAGCAACCCCTTGCAACAATTTCATTTGGTATTTTGCTAATGCGTTTATTTCAAGTGGCAAGACGTTTTAAAATTAATATACAACCGCAATTAGTCTTGTTGCAAAAAACCCTGTTAAATATCGAAGGACTATGCAGACAGCTTGACCCGACCTTGGATTTATGGGCAAAAGCAACACCCGATATTGAGAAATGGTTGAAAGAACAAATGGGTGTGAAAGCGTTTATTAAACGCTTAGCGAGTGAGTTACCCAAGTGGTCAAGACAATTACCGGAGATTCCGGGGTTAATGTATGATGTGTTGAAGTTGATTAA